>JMBV01000287.1_pt1 | contig 17656 bp, 37 predicted proteins | sample 616531 | NCBI WGS metagenome assembly JMBV01 (sample SAMN02727904, study PRJNA239997) | anaerobic digester metagenome | biome: anaerobic digester; isolation source: mesophilic anaerobic digester inoculated with municipal waste water sludge... | place: Germany: Bielefeld University, CeBiTec ...
GGCACCATAAGTACACTAAATGATTTAACTTTTCCTCCACCTATTAATAGAGTAATGAAATACTGGCTAAATGAGATAATATAAGCCATGCTAATACTTGCCATTATTCCTGGTGCAAGTAGAGGCAATGTAATATATATAAATGACTTTAAAGGGGGGGATGCACCTAATACATAAGCTTGCTGTTCCATCTGTTCTCCTATGGATTCTGTTAAATCTCTCATAATACCTATAGAATAAGGTAGAGTATATATTAAATGAACTATTATCACTCCTAATACAGTATCCGCTAAGGACATTCTAATAAATACTACATGTATACCCATAGCAAATACAGTTCCAGGTACGAGATTTGGTGCAATGCCTAAAAAAAATCTATTAATCCCTTTCCCTTAAATTCGTATAGAATTAATGCTCTAGCCGTCATTGTGCCCACTATTGCCGATAAAACTGCTACAGATAATGATAATAATATACTGGAAAACAATGTTGAAAATACTTTTGTATGGGGGGGCAAATACATCTTTTATTGCCCTAAGTGAATAAGCTTCTGGTAACAAGCTTGGCCAAGGCCACCTACTGGCAAAAGTCCAAAGTAGAAGTATTACCATGGGTGCTAGTATTGTAAACAAAACAAAATATAGGAAAAACTTCAATAGTTTACTTGAATAAATATCTCTCATTAACATCACCTTTTATTTTTCTTTTTTTTATTTATAAAATAATATATTCCTGCCATTGTCCATGTTATTATTAATATTAATCCATTCATAGCCATAGCATAAGGTCTATGGCGTAAATCAGGATGAATATATTCAATATAAGCTTGCACAGGTAATGCCTTTGGGATAGTTGGCCCCAATAAAAATGGCAGTTCATAAGCTCCAAAGGAAAATGTTAAAATAATTAAGAAAGCCTTTCTTATGGCAGGCATACTTAGGGGTAAAGTTATAAGAAAAAAAAGTTCTTAATTTAGATGCACCTAAGTTTATTGAAGCTTCCCCCCCTAAAGTCTTATTTATACTAGACATTAGGCTTAAGCTAAAATATGCAACAAAGGGTACTTCCTTCCACATATAGCTTAAGATAATACCAAAATTATTTTTTTGTATATAGCAACAATGGAAAATCCCCTTGTGTATTTATTAATCCTAATTTATAAAACAACCTGGCAAGTAGACCATTTTGAGAGAGAATACTTATTGAAAATAACGCAACTATAGTATGAGGTATAAGTATAGCTAGTTTGATTATTTGGATTACCCTGCCTTCTGTATGTCCTGTATATACTAGTGCAGCTGTAAGTATTGTACCTAAAATCACTGCTAATACTGAAGATATAATTGATATTTGCAAACTTACCTTTAAGGAATCAAGTAAAGCAGAACTATTAAGTATTTCAATATAATATTCTAAGGTTATTTCCTTAAGATTATAAGCTGGGATATATCCAAAACTTTGAATTATTCCATTTAAAACCCCAGATAAAAAGAGAACACCCAACAATACTATGGGCATTATAAGTATATAGGGTGTTTTTTTTATTCATAATATTTCACTCCTAAAATTCATAAAACTTTTTATATTACTTACCAACTACTTCTTCCAACCAAATTTCTTCTATTATAGGAACAATATTAGCTGGCATCTCTGGTAAACGTTTACGAAGAAGTTCATCTTGGGGTAGAACTCCTTGTCCTATATTAACCTTATCGAATCTAGCTTTTTCCTCAGAATTTAATTTGTCATAAGAAACTACTGGTAATGATCTTAATTCTTCAAATTGAGTAGCTTGTATTTCAGCAGAAATAATTTCATTAATTGCTACCATTGCTGCAGCTTTATTTGGTGAATTATTAGCTATAGCTATATAATTAGTATTTCCTACGGTTCCCTTGTCAAATAGAAATGTTTGTACAGTATCATTATATATGCCTTTTCAATACCTATAGCTGCTGAATAAGGGCCATAACTCATAGTCATTACTAATTCGCCATCTTCAAACATATTATTAACTTCACCTGAAGTAGCAGGGAAGGTTTTTCCTTGGTTCCATAAATATTTATTTAAATCTCTTAAATACTCTAATGCAGGTTCTATTGCCTCTTTAACTACTTCTTTATCTGCTTCCATATCTAAGAATTGCTCATGGCCAACTATATCGTAAATTAATGTTCTTACAAAGGCACTTCCTGTAAAGTCAGGTAATGCAGGATAAGTTACTTTGCCTTTATATTTTTTTTACAATATTCCATGAATTCTTCAGTATTTCTTGGTGTTTCTTCAGTAATAGCACTATCATTAATAAACACCATTTGTGCTTTCCCATAGGGTGCCTCATAGCCTTCTATAGGAAATCCAAAATCATATTTTACCTCTTCGTCATCCCTATCTATGTATTTATCAAAATTAGGTAATTTATCTGCAAAAGGTCCAAACAATAAATCATTTTCTTTAGCAGAATAGAAATTTTCTCCATTTATCCATATCATATCAATAGAACCATTTTCTAGACCCGCCTGTTTTTCGCCAGATAATTTAGCTAATATATCATCGATATCCATTCCAACAACTTCCAAGGTAATATCATACTTTTCTTTTAGTATAGGAGCAACAGTTTGTCTCAACCATTTATTTCTATTTTCATCTCCGCCCCCCCAACCATAAAAACTAACAGTGCTTCCTTTTGCTTCTTCAAGTATTTTGTCAAAATCTGCATTTGGATCAAATTCTTGAGATGCTGTATTCATTTCATTATTCTTAGATGTTTCCGGCATCTCCTTCTTTCCACTACAGCCTGTAAATAAAACCAAGGCCATAACAATTGCTAATAATGGTGCTAATCTTTTCAAATTCATTTCTTCCTCCTTTTATATGACAATCTTTTTTTGTACATAACAATTATAGCATATAGGGAGTTGCTGATTATTGTATTTACAATAACATTTTTCTATAATTGCTATCTGCTTATTATTTATATCTATAATACAAAACAAACTTTTTGATATCCAACAATTACTTGACACTATCGCAAATTCATATAATCTTGACATTATAAGTTTTATCCCGTATACTTATTAATTAGATAAGGGAGTAGTTGGCACAATAAAAATTGTGTGATAAAGTCAACATGCTGATAATAATTATCTGGCTTTATTTTAAATAGCGAGACTTGTCTGTAGAGGAATCTGCAGATAAGTCTTTTTTTTATTAAATACTAAAGGATAAGGGTGAGTTTGGTATGAGTTTATTTGAATTATTTATTATTGCTATTGGTTTGTCAATGGATGCATTTGCAGTAGCTATTTGTAAAGGCCTATCTATGAAAGAGGTTAATATTAAAAAGGCTGGAATAGTAGGATTATATTTTGGAACATTTCAAGCTGGAATGCCTTTGATTGGCTATTTTCTTGGCATGAGATTTCATGACAAAATTGCATTTATGGACCATTGGATAGCATTTATATTGCTTGGATTTATTGGATTAGATATGATACGCGAATCCAGAAGTTGTGAATGTGGAACTGAAGACGATTCCCTTAGTTTTAAAATATGTCTATTTTGGCTATTGCAACAAGTATTGATGCTTTAGTTGTAGGGGTTACCTTTGCATTTCTTAATATAAACATTGCTCAGGGAACTTTATTTATTGGAATTATTACTTTTTTTATTATCAATAATTGGTGTTAGGATGGGGAATACCATTGGTAATAAGTGTAAGTCAAAAGCAGAAATTATGGGTGGTTTAATATTAATACTTATGGGTTTTAAAATCCTATTTAGTCATTTAGGAATAATAAATTTTTAAAAAAATTTTAAAAAAAAGTTGACAATTTAAAATCATATTAATTCCAAATTATTGCTACTAGCTATTAAAGAATTTATTTAGAGAAAATCTCATATTGTGGTTATTCCTTTAACTGCTTTATTAGTTCACCTACCATAAGGGTAAATGGTAAGGATATACAAATGGAAGTTAAAGAATCTCTTTGTGAATCTTGTGGTGATTTATGGGGGGGAGGTGATATTCATGGATTTAATACAGCTTATGAAAGCTCTCGCTGATGAAACTCGAATGAGAATACTAAATATATTAAAAGACGAAGAATTATGTGTATGTGAAATCGAGGCAGTACTTGATATCACACAATCAAATACCTCCCGACATTTAAACAGGCTGACTAATGCAAAAATACTAGATAATTATAAGGTTGGAAATTATGTGTATTATAAAATAGACAAAGATGTGATAAAAAAAATATCCATTTATAAAAGAAATTATAGAAGAACACACTATGAAGGATGATACGTATCAAAAGGACTATGAAAGATTGAAAAAGTATAAGGAAAGTGGTCTTTCTTGTGAAGAACTTAAAGAAGGTAACTTTTTTTTGAAAAATTTTAAAAATAGCTTGCGAGGGGGGGAAGAGGATGAAACCGAAAGTTGCATTTATATGTGTTCATAATTCATGTAGGTCTCAGATGGCAGAGGCACTAGGGATATTATTTGCCTCAGATGTTTTGATTCATATTCAGCAGGGACAGAAACTAAGCCTGAAATCAATCAAGATGCTGTGAGAATAGTAAAGGATATATATAATATAGATATGAATAAAACTCAGTATTCTAAGCTAATAACAGATATACCAGAAGTAGATATAGTTATAAAAATGGGTTGCAATGTTGTCTGCCCATTTTTGTCTTCTAAGCATGAAGAAGACTGGGGTTTGAACGACCCTACAGGCAAAAGTGATGAAGAGTTTTTTTTAATACAGCTAAAATAATTGAAGAAAAGGTAAAAGATTTAGCAGAAAGAATTAAAGGTAATAAGATAAGACTATAATTTAAAAGGTCAGCGAGAGTTGACCTTTTTATATAGAAGTTTTTATAAATAATTTAATATTTTTAATGTTAATCTATTGACAAATAGATTAGATAGAGTTATTATATCCATATACTCATATGTGCATATAGGCATATAATAAAACAAGGAGGTAGAAAGTTATGGCAAATAAAACAAAACTATATTTACTTACAGGTTTTTTTTAGGTGCAGGAAAAACAACTTTTCTTACTAATGTACTAGATGATTTGTCAGAAAATAAAGTAGCAGTGATAATGAATGAGTTTGGGAAAATAGGTATAGATGGAAGCATAATTGAAAAAGAAGGAATGGAGCTTGTAGAATTAAATAGGGGTTCAATATTTTGCTCCTGTTTGCAGCTTTCCTTTGTATCTGCATTGGTGGAGATGGCAGATAGAAATATGGAATATGTTTTTGTGGAAAGCTCAGGTCTTGCAGACCCGTCGAATATAGATGAATTTTTAGAAGCAGTAGAAGTTGTAAAAAAAAGATGTATACGATTATAGTGGAGCAATTTGCATAGTTGATGGAGTTAATTTTTAGAACAGATAGAAGATATTGACACGGTAGAAAGGCAACTTAAGTTTTGTCATTTAGTAATTATATCTAAAGTAGACTTAATAAATGATAATAAATTAGAAGAGGTTAAAGCAAAAATTAGAGAAATAAACGACAAAGTGAATATTGTGGAATCTATAAATGGAAAAATTGATTATAATTTTTTTAGAACAAGATCTTTTAGAAGAGGACTGGATTGGTTCAGAAGATACAACTAATACACCTGAGAATAGGCCAAAGACCTTAACTTTAAATTATGACGGAGAATTGACTAAAGAAGAACTTACCCAGTTTTTGGATATTATTAAAAAGGATGCTTATAGAATAAAGGGTTTCTTTAAACTGGAAGATGGATGGAATCAAGTAGATGTTGTAAATAAGATAATTGATTATAAACCAACTGATAAAGGTGAAAATGTATCAGAACTAGTAATAATATCTAAAATAGGACCCCCCCAAATAATTAGACCAATATTTAATGCTTGGGAAGAGATTGTAGGTAAAGAGATGAAGTTACGATAAAGAAAGGAAGAGTTATATGGATAAACTGATAAATTATTTTAAACTGCTTTCAGATGAAACTAGACTTAGAATAATGGTACTTTTATATCATAATGAATTTTGTGTATGTCAAATGACGGGCATCACTGGTATATCACAACCTAATGTTTCAAAACATCTTGCCAGACTTAGAGATATGGGATTGGTAAAAGATGAAAAAAAAGAACAATATACCTTTTATTCATTAAATATAGAAGACAAATTATTTGAAGATATACTTACAAAATAGTTTCTAATGTAGAAGATTATCCAATTCTAAAATCTGACATAGAAAAGAGTAAAGCAGCAGCAAAGTATATTGAATTAGCAAGCATGAATAAATAAAATAGGTGGTGATCTTAATGAATCTATTTAGTTGGCTAAATGCACAGCTATTAAAAATGAAATGGCTTTGGGATTTGGTAGAATTATTGGTAGAGAATGTTTTTGGACTATCAATGGAGACCAGAGTAGGTGGAAGCATTCACTTTTTATATATGATACCATAAAGATTTTTATACTTCTTTCAGTAATGATTTATATAATATCCTATATTCAATCCTATTTTCCACCAGAAAGAACGAAAAAAACTTATTGGAGGAATTGGGGGGGGAATTAAAGGGAATATATTAGGAGCATTATTAGGAATTTTAACACCATTTTGTTCTTGTTCCAGTATACCTATTTTCGTGGGCTTTGTATCGGCAGGATTGCCATTAGGTTCTACATTTTCATTTTTAATATCCTCCCCCCCAATGATAGATTTAGCATCTCTTATGTTACTAATGTCTTTCTTTGGTACCAGGATAGCATCGGTTTATGTGGCCGTAGGTGTAGTTGTGGCAATTATAGGGGAGTTTTAATCGATAAATTGAATATGGAAGAACATGTTGAATCCTATGTGTGGGGAATAGAAAATATGGATGTGGAAATAGAAGAAATGACCCATAAGGATAGAATGGAATTCGCTAAGAATCAAGTAAAAGACATTGTAAGTAGAGTATGGCCTTATATATTGCTAGGTGTTGGTATAGGAGCAGGAATTCATAACTGGATTCCTCAATCTGTTATAGAGAGAATCCTAGGCCAAGGAAATCCGTTTTCCGTTTTAATAGCCACATTTATTGGAATACCAATATATGCAGATATATTTGGTACTATTCCAATAGCAGAAGCTTTAATTGCCAAAGGAGTAGGCATTGGTACGGTTATATCTTTTATGATGGGAGTTACTACTTTATCATTGCCTTCCTTAATCATGTTAAGCAAAGTAGTAAAGCCAAAGTTATTAGCAACATTTATAATTATTGTAACAATAGGAATAATAATTGTTGGGTATGGGCTTAATGCCTTTTCATTTTTATTAGTTTAGTAGGAGGGAATTAGTATGATAATTAAAATTTTAGGTGTTGGATGTCCAAAATGTAAAGCTATGGAAAAGAATCTAGATATAGCATTAAAGGAATTAAATATAGATGCTACAGTAGAAGTAGTAGGGGATTTGAAAGAAATAGTAAGCTATGGTGTTATGGTTACCCCCTGCACTTGTTGTGGATGAAAAGGTTATAAAATCGGGAAGAGCATTGTCTGTGAAGGAAATAAAAAAAGATTATTAATGGAGAATAAGGGTATTAATATGGATGCATGATAATATGTACAATAATGAAAATTATAAATAAAGAGATAAATTATTGAAAGGGAGTCTATATGCAAGAATCATTGTTAAGTATAAATAATATAAATAAATATTATGGGGGGGATGCCCATATTCTTAAAAATATCTATTTAGATATAAATGATGGAGAATTTATGACTATTCTAGGTCCTTCAGGTTGTGGGAAAACAACTTTATTAAGATGTATTGCAGGTCTAGAAAAAAAATAAATTCAGGAGATATTTTTCTACGGGGGGGAGTCTATTAAGGATTTACCTCCTAATAAAAGGAATATAAATATGGTTTTTCAAAACTATGCTTTATTTCCCCATCTTAATATATATGACAATATTGCCTATGGACCTAGGATAAAAAAGAATATAGGCGAAAAAGAGCTGGGAAAAATAGTTTTTGAAATGCTGGAATTAGTTCAGATGTTAGGTTATGAAAATAGAATGGTAGACCAGCTATCAGGTGGGCAGGCCCAAAGGATTGCCCTTGCAAGGGCTTTAATAAATGAACCAGATATTTTACTTTTAGATGAACCATTAGGGGCTTTGGATTTAAAACTTAGAAAACATATGCAGAAAGAGCTTACTAATTTACAGAAACAAACTAAAACTACTTTTGTATATATTACTCATGATCAGGAGGAAGCCCTAAATATGTCTGATCGTATAGTGATTATGAATGAGGGGGGGAATATCCTACAATTAGGTAGTCCGGAAAATGTATATAATAATCCTAAAAACCTTTTTATTGCAAATTTTATTGGAGATAGAAATATAATAAAGGTTACTATTTTGGAAGAGAAGGATGAGTATTTTAAAGTAAAATTGGGTAATGAGATTATAAATGCCAGATGTTCAAACATAGCTAAATGTAAAAGTAGGACAGGAAAAGAAGTTATTTTGGCTATCCATATGGATAAGATGAAATTTCAAAAAGGAAGTTCCCAATTCTCTCCAAGGTAGGATTTTATCCATACATTATTCAGGTTCACAAATCAGAACGGAAATAGATGTAGAGGGAGAGAATATTACTGTTATTGAATATCAAAGAGATGATAATTCCTATGAAATAGGAGATATTGTATATGTATCTTGGGAGGAATCAGGGGCGATTTTACTTCCTATGGAAGATAGTTTAGAAGGAAGTGCTTAATATGAAAAATTTAAAACAAAATGCACTTGCTATACCTATATTAACTTGGATGGGACTATTGGTGGGAACCCCACTTATATTTGTATTTGTATTGAGTTTTTTTTATCTAAGGATAATCTAGGTAATATAGTATTTAGCTTTACTTTAGAAAATTATAAAAGGATATTTGACCCTATATATTTAAGGATTTTCTTAAATTCCTTTGTCTTAGCCATGTTGACAGGATTAATAACATTAGTGATTGGCTACCCAGTTGCATATATTACAGCTAATTTAGAAACCAAAAGACGTTCTTTGGTAATAGGGCTTATTATACTCCCATTTTGGATTTCAAGTCTACTTAGGACCTATGGCTGGATTATACTTTTAGGCCGTGCTGGAATTATAAATAATGCATTGCTAAATTTAAATATTATTCAGGAGCCTTTAAATATGATGTATAAATTTAGCACTGTTTTAATAGGTACTTCCTATATGTTAATTCCCTTTATGATTATTGCAATATTTAATTCAGTAGACAAGCTTGATAAATCCCTATTGGAAGCTTCCTATGATTTAGGTGCCAGTAAATTGGAGACTTTTTTTTAACATAGTATTTCCTCTTACAATACCTGGCATGGCTTCAGGCTTTACTTTAGTTTTTATCCCAGCCTTAGGACTATTTTTCATATCAGATCTTTTAGGTGGGGGAAGGACTATGTTTTTGGGAAATCTAATAAACACTCAGCTTACAAAGGGTAGAAATAAACCACTTGCTGCAGCTTTTTCCGTTGGTATGATAGTGCTTGTATTAATAATACTATTTATCTATAATAAAATAACAAAAGACAGTAAGGAGGAATTATTTTAATGGATACTAAATCCCAGGGATTTGGAAAATTTTATCTGTCCCTATTTTTTTGTACTTTTATATCTTCCGGTATTAAGTGTTGTGCTATATTCCTTTAATATGGGTTCTTCTACAGCCCAATGGACAGGATTTACACTGGATTGGTATAGAGAATTATTTAGAGATAGAGTTATTATAGAGTCATTTAAAATAAGTATTCAAGTTGCTGTTTTAACTTCCCTTTTATCGGGTATAATTGGAACGGCTACAGCACTTATTTCTATATCTGTAACAAATAAAATGAAAAAAAACTATAAAGGGGATAATGGTTTTGCCATTGCTTGTCCCTGAGGTTGCACTGGGAGTTTCTCTCCTCATGTTTTTTTAGTGCATTAAAATTGCCTTTTGGACATTTAACTTTGGTTTTGTCTCATTCTCTATTTTGTGTGCCCTATGTATATATTATGGTGCAATTGCGGCTAAAAGAAATTGACAAATCTATAATTGAAGCATCTAGGGATTTGGGGGCTACAAAGTGGCAGACTATGAAAACCATAATAATACCCTTGGTTATGCCTTCAATAATAACTGCATCTTTACTATCAATAGCAATGTCTTTGGACGATGTGATAATATCAACCTATATGTCAGGCCCAACGACTACCACATTACCAGTTCATGTTTTTTTCTATGATGCGAGTAGGAGTTACACCAAAGATAAATGCACTATGTACTTTGATTTTAGTAGGAACTTTTTTTTATAGTTGGTCTATCACAATTTTTTTTAATATAAAAAGTAATAAAGGGGGGGAGGATTAATTGAAAAATTTTAGATTTAAAGAGGCTGTAATTTTAATATTAGTATTGTTACTTGCTCTTACGGGATGCAGTGGAAAGGGAGATAAAAGCGGAGAAATCAATCTTATGACTTGGGGGGGCGGAGATTTTATACCTCGTGAGATAATAGATGAGTTTACAAAAGAAACAGGCATTAAAGTTAATTATAAGGAAGTTACTTCTAATGAAGATATGCAGTCTTTACTTGAAGCCAATCCCAATCAATATGATTTGGCAGTAGTTACTGATTATATGGTAGATATTTTAAGACAAAATGAATATCTGGAAGTATTGGATAAAGATAAGTTGCCAAATATTGCTAATATAAACCCAGTATATCAAGGTAATTACTATGACGAAAAAGATGAATATTCCATACCCTATGCCATATCTACATCATTTTTATTGGTAAATCCAGAAGAGGTGGAAAAGCTAGGGGGGGCAGAGCCAATTACTGGCTACAATAGTCTATGGCAAGAAGAATTAAAAGATAATATAGTTGTAGTAGATTGGTCTGTAGAAATTATGGGTATTGCTTTAAAATCCTTAGGATATGAATACAATGAAACGGATCCAGTAAAGGTGGAAGAGGCAAAGGAAAAATTATTTGATTTAAGAAAAAAATATAATGCGATTTGAAACTAATACACCAGAGGATTCTTTAATAAATGGAGAGGCTGTAGTAGGTTTTATGTATTCAAACCAGGCAGTTAAAGGGCAAGCGGCAGATGAAAGGCTTCAACCTGTATTTCCTGTAGAGGGCATGCCTATTTTTATAGATTCCTTTGTCATGTCTAAGGAAGCACCAAATAAAGAAGAGACCTATAGATTTTTAAACTTTATATTAGACCCTGAAACAGCTGCAAAAATAGCTGAAACAACTAAATTTACTAGTCCAAATAAAGCAGCAGAAGAATATTTATCAGAAGAATTCAAGAACAATATAATGCTAAACATACCAGATGAAATAGTTGAAAATACTAGTTTTTATATAAATGTAGAAGATGTATTAGAAGAATATGAGCATATTTATTCAGAATTTAAAATGAAGTAGTGAAAAACCTTGGATGTAATTGTCCAAGGTTTTCTTACATGCGAAGAACCAAACTGATGCAATTAGCATTGCAAATACTAAAAATTTATTATAAAATTTCATTAGAGATGTATGGTCATATACTATAATATAAAGGAGATAATATGTGTACAGCAATAAAAATGAACTATAAAGACGGTTGTGTCTTAGGTCGAACCATGGACTATGAAGTTCCTCTAAATTATAATATATTATATTTACCTAGAAATTATAATTTCTGCAGGGATTTAATGGATAAACCTCTTCATTCTAAATACAAAGCATTGGGAATATGTTTTGAAAATCGGGATCCATTAAAAGATGGTGTAAACGAATATGGATTAATGGGAGTTACTAATATTTTTTTTCAGGTTTTAATCTATATGCTAATCAGGTAGTGCTAGAGAGGACCAATATTTCCAGTTTAGATTATCTAAACTATGCTCTTACAAATTATAAATCTGTAGAGGAACTTATTAAAGATTTGCCAAATATTCATATATCCTCCAAGGACCATAGAGGAGAAAATGTAATATCCCCCCCAGATTTTCATTATATGTTTGCGGATTCTACCAAAAGATGTGTTGTCATTGAGCCTAGAAAAGGGAAATTAATATATTATGAAAATCCATATGATGTAATGACTAATTCGCCAAGTTTCGAATCCCATATTAGGAGATTAAATAAGTTTTTAGATTTAGATAATTTAGAGGCTTTTAATTCAGCCAAAAATTTACCAGGAGGCTATGATCCTATTTCTAGATTTATTAAGGCCTTTTATTTAAACAAAATGAATATTAAGCCTAATAATTACAAAGAGGCCCTTTCATATTCCTATAATATAATGGCTGCAATGGCCATGCCAAATGGATTTGTTAGAAATGAAAAATATAATCACAATACCTATACTAGATATATTTGTTCTTATGATTCAAAACATAAATTATTAACAGTAAAATCTGATACTAATCCAATAGTTTATGAATTAGGTTTTGAAGATATATTAGATAAGGACAATAGACAAGCATTTTTCTTAGATAAAGATTTTATCACAAGAAAATTAAAATAATTAATAAATACATAGAAAGGAAGAATATATGAAAATACTACATGTTTTAGCACAATTACCATCAAAGACAGGTTCAGGAGTGTATTATTCCAATATGATAGAAGGTTTTAAAAAAATACAATTATGAACAAAGAGCTATTTTTGCATATCAGGACGACTATCGTTGGGATATTTTAGATAGTGAGGCTCAATATCCTGTGGCCTTTAAAAGTGAAGAAATACCATTTCCCATAGCTGGAATGAGCAATGTTATGCCCTACGAAAATACTCTATATTCATCTATGACAGAGGAAATGATAGATATTTGGAAAGAAGCTTTTAGAAAAAGATTAGAGAAGGCAAAGGAAGACTTTAATCCAGATATTATATTTGCTCATCATCTTTGGATTTTAACTTCTTTAGTAAGGGAGGTATTTCCAGATACAAAAATCATCGGCTTATGCCACAATACAGATTTAAGACAAGCTAGGATGAATCCTAATCTTAAAGAAAAATATGTAGATAAAATACCTAAATTAGATTATATATTTTCAGCTTCTGAGGAGCAAAAAAACGAAATAGTAGAAATATACAATGTAGATAGGGATAAATAATAGCAGTAGGAGGGGCTTTAATCAAGATATTTTCTATTTCCCTGAGGAAAAGACTTATACTGATAAAATCAGACTTGTATTCTGTGGGAAAATAGATCCTCTAAGGGAATTTACGAGCTTATAGAAGTTTACAAAAGCTTGGACTTAGAAGATATAAGTCTAGACATTATAGGAAGCCCCAATGAAGAAAATAAGGAAAAAAATAGAAGATTATATTAAAGGTGATAATAGTATAAGATTATATAATGTAAAAGATCAAATAGCTTTAGGAGATGAATTGAGAGAAAAGGATATATTTATTATGCCTTCCTACTATGAAGGCCTAGGTCTTATGGCTATAGAAAGTTTAGCTTGTGGATTATATGTAGTAGCTACAGAAATAGAGGCTTTAATGACACTTTTAGGAGAAGAAATAAAGGAATCAGGTATAATCAAATATGTTCCATTGCCTAGAATATATGATGTAGATAAGCCAGTGGAAGAGGATTTGTCAGAATTCAAAGAAAATCTAAAAGAGGCTATACTATGCCAAATTGAAAAAAATAAGAAAAGGGAAAACCGCCATTTAGAGATGAAAGAGGAAATAAAATCTTTCTCTTGGGAAGGATTAGTTTATAATATGAACGAGATTATAAATTCCATAGAATAATAAAAGTAAAGGAGATAGAAAATGGTCGACCATATAAATTCAGAAAATATAATTGAAGGAAAAGTATATATAGATGGGATATCAGCTATATTATTTACACCTAAAGAAATAAAAAGACCACTACCCACTATAATTCTATATCATGGTTGGAGTTCTAATAAAGAATTTCAACGAATGAGAGGATTCATATTAGCTTCTGTAGGTTATCAAGTAATAATTCCAGATGCTATTTACCATGGAGAAAGAAACCCGCTACAGAGATATGATATGGAAGATGCTAAGAAATATTTCTGGGAGACTATATTAAATAATATGGAAGAAGCTCATATTATTATAGAAAATCTAATTTCCAAATACAATGCAGATCCAAATAAAATTGGAGTTATGGGCCATTCTATGGGTGGAATTACTGCAGCTGGAGTATTTACGCATAAACCAAATATAAAGGCCCTAGTAGTGTTAAATGGTTCCTGTGGATGGGAAAATCTTAATAATAAGTTTAAGGAAGATTATAATATATCTATGATTGAAGAAATAGAAAATGTGGAGGGAAAAGTCAATCAATTAGATCCTCAAGATAATTTAGATTTGTTGGTTGACAGACCAATCCTATTATTGAATGGTGGCAGCGACAATGTAGTACCTATTGAAAGCCAGAAAATTTTCTACAACAAAATCAAGCCCATGTATAATCATAAAGATAGGATAAAATTTATGGAATATGAAAACTTAGGACATTTCGTGACTACTAATATGATGGAGGAAGGTATAATTTGGTTTAATAGATTTTTGTAGTATGATGGGTATTAAAAGCGGGAGGCTTATCTAAATGATAAATTTAGATAAAAAGAGAAAAGAGGAGTAAAAGATTGTCAATTGTATGATTGAAATCTATTGTAGGAAAAAAACATCATAATAAGAGGCTATGTGAAGATTGTAAGGAGCTTATAGAGTATTCAAATAAGAGAATTGATTACTGAAAAGGAGGCCAATAATATGGATACAAATAATTGGGGGGGAATAATAGGTACGTGGAGAATGGCCTTAGAAGGAGTAATTGAGGCGGAAAAATTGTTAAAAAAAATAATGGCTCATCTTTAGATGCTGTTGAAATTGCAGTAAAAATGGTAGAGGATTGTCCAGAATATAGATCTGTAGGTTATGGAGGATTACCAAATCAGGAATGTGAAGTAGAATTAGATGCAGCTTTTATGGATGGGGGGGATAGTCTATCAATTGGTGCTGTTGGAGGGATTAAGGATTTTAAAAATCCCATATCTATTGCTAGAAAATTAATGGATGAGGAATACAATATATTTTTAGTAGGGCTCGGAGCTGAAAAATACGCTCATAAAATGGGTTTTGAAAGAAAGAATATGCTAACAGAATATTCAAGGGAACAATGGCAGAAGAAAATAGTTGAAAATAATAAAATTAATTCAAAGCCCTATGATGGTCATGATACTGTAGGGGTAGTAGGATTAGATCAAAATAGGAAAATGGCTGTAGCTACATCTACCAGTGGACTTTTTATGAAAAAGGTGGGAAGAATTGGAGATTCACCACTATCAGGCTCAGGTTTTTATGTAGATAGTGAAATTGGGGGGGGAGCCAGTGCTACAGGATTAGGAGAAGATATAATGAAAGGCTGCATTTCCTATGAAATAGTCCGTCTTATGGGAGAAGGTCATCATCCACAGGAAGCTGCAGAAAAGGCTGTTTATGCTTTAAATAAAAAAAATTAATTGAGAGAAGGGGGGGTAAGGCTGGAGATATATCTGTAGTTTGTATGAATAATAAAGGAGAGTGGGGAGTAGCTACCAATATAGATAGCTTTTCATTTGTAGTAGCTAATAATTTAGAGGGACCTACTGTATACATAGCATCAAATCACAATGGAACTACTAATTATACAAAAGCAAGTCAAGAATGGATTAATTCCCATACAGAATGAATTTTAAACCATAGTTATCAAGCAAAAATTGGCTACCGATTACGGTAGCCAAAATAATTTAAGCTAATTTATTTCTAAGGATTTCTTCAACTTCACCCTTTTCTGGATATCTATCCAATTCTTTTTAGAGAAAATAAGCTCATTATTTAAAGATATTTCCAAAACACCGCCAGAAGATGGAATTAATTTTAATTCGGAAATATTGTTTTTGTGTTCACCTAATATGGATCTTGCTAGAGCAACTGCTCTTCCAAGATAACCTCAAGCTGTACAATACTCAATAGTAATAATATTTTTCATAAGATAAAACCTCCTATTATTATGGTAATTTACATATACCCACATTATTCTGAATTATTTAGTAAAAAAAATGAATTTCTTGTTATTTTAGGAATCATAAGTATGCAACTTTGGTTAAGTTTATAAATTAATAATACTAAAATTTATACTTCAATAAGCCTAAGACTAGTAAATGTAGTGGATAGAATATATAAAATAACCATTTAGAATTCTTACTGCCTCCAGGTTCTCCATTATATTGTTTAAGTAAGGGTATAGCTAAAAGAATTCCAATATGAAATATTTGCTGATACCAATTGCTATTATTGCTTATAAGTCCTATCAATGGTGATATTATTATTGGAATTGAAATCATTAAGAAATAATATATTTGATTATGTAAATTATCACGATTTATTCCAAAAAAAACAATATCCATAATACAGTTATAAAACTCCAATCTCCTGGTATAGCTACAATACAAATTAATATTATTAAAGTGATTTTTAATTTCTTATTTATCTTTTCGTTATTCCATATTATTAACGAGACTAATCCAAGAAAGAGGGTGTATATAACACTTGTTTGAATTTTAAATTGAAATCCATTAGTAAAGGAAATAGCAATTGGCCATTTATAAAGTAGTAGTATGGAATATGTGAGATTATAGCGAAAATTCCAAGTCTTAAACCATATCTTTTTAAATTACTGGTATGATAAAATCCCTCTGCTATAAAATAGGACATAATAGGTGCTGTAATACGGCCTATTATATGCATTATCTGTCCTAAAATAGTTCCTGTTGGCACAAATGCCCAAGCTATGTGATCAATTAGCATTGCAATAATGGCTATGATTTTAAAGTATATGCAGACATGCCAAGTTTATTAGTTTCATTCTCTAAGTTTTTCATGGAGCACCTCTTTCATGTAAAATTATAAATTCTGTAAATAATTTCATAATACTATAGTATCACATGATTTCATTTTTTTAAAATTAATATAATATATAAGGCTTAAGATGCATTAATTAAATACCTGTGGGGGGGTATATATAATATTAGGTATAATAAATTAAAGAGAAATTTTAAAGGAGCGATTTTATGTTATTCGATATTATTTCCCCCCCAGTATATGGTCTGTTTTTCAATTATCAGGTAAAATATTATAGTAGAATATTAGATAAGACAAAAGATGAAATAGATATTACCCAATATAAAAAAAAGTTTTAGATTTAGGCTGTGGTACTGGTGCATTATCTTATGTTTTACAGGATTTAGGTCTAGAAGTAGTAGGTGCAGACCCATCCTTGGGAATGTTAAGGCAGGCTACAAAAAAAATTAAAGGGAACCCAGGTAGAATTAGTAAAGATTAATCCAAATGAAAGATTACCTTTTGAAGACAATGCCTTTGATTTAGTTATTTCCTCCTATGTAATCCATGGTCTAAAACCAAAGGAAAGGGAAGGATTATATAAGGAATTATGTAGGGTATCAGATAGAAAAATAATATTCCATGATTATAATGAGAATAGATCCTTTGTAACAGATATTGCTGAATTTCTAGAAAATGGAGATTATTTTAACTTCATAAAGG
>JMBV01000288.1_pt1 | contig 17633 bp, 17 predicted proteins | sample 616531 | NCBI WGS metagenome assembly JMBV01 (sample SAMN02727904, study PRJNA239997) | anaerobic digester metagenome | biome: anaerobic digester; isolation source: mesophilic anaerobic digester inoculated with municipal waste water sludge... | place: Germany: Bielefeld University, CeBiTec ...
TTATGACAGATGTTTTGACAAGCAAAGGTAACACTAGCCGCTACAGCGGTCAAGGCCAAGACGAGTGCGCTTACGGGCAGTCTTGCACGCCGAATCGTCTAGTAGAGGGAGTGGCTTATCAAAAATTTGTCACACTTCATAACATTGTATACATAAATCACTAATTTTGCGGTCTAATCAAAGACTGTCCTAAAGAGGGGGGGTGATTTACGGACTGTTCTTGTCCGCATATTGAGGCATACACATAGCAAGGAATTGGTCGTGGCAGGAAAGGTTTCAGACTCGATAATCACCTTTATACCTGGCTACTATTTAGTTAAATTCTCTACTAGATATGAGCTGCATAATTTGGGATAAAACTGTTTTGCCGGAATTCATGTTGTACGTTATTTGAAGGGAAACGCAAAAACAACCAATTCAAATCGTGTACAAGAAATTTAGGGCGCATATTATTAAATATAAAATACTTACAAAAAAAACAATATTTTAATGGGACACTTCTATTACTTTTGGTAAAAATGAAAACTTCAATTCCTAATTTGACGATATTATTTACAAAGTTTAAAGAAGGGGGGGATGATGACGCCTTCATATTTTTTTTATGAATTATACCTTAATGATTTATATTCTTACGGAATAAGTTTAGGATGTGAAAAAGAGGTTGTAAAAGATCTTGTTCAAGATATTTTCATTAAAATATATAACAAACAAAAGATTTTTTTTCTGTCAACCATCTAAAGTATTTTTTTTGTTTAGATCTCTTAAGAATCAGCTTTATAACTTTTATAAATCTAAAGCAGTCACAAGCAAAACAGATATATCTGATGATATTTTAAATTTTTCAATCACAACGACAGTGTTGGATAATATTATTGATGCTGAAGAAAGCATCGCCATTAAAAAAAATTGAAGATCTTCTATCAAAGCTTACTCCACGTCAGAAAGAGGTCATATATCTTCGTTATATGCAAAATATGGAGTATGATGAGATTTCTGAAATAATGGGTATTACACCTCACGCTACAAGAAAACTGGTTTCTCGTTCTCTGAAAAAGATGAGAGATGAGGAATTGCTTATCCCTTTCTTGTTTTATATGATAATTTTCTCATAAATCCATTTTTTTAATTAAAAAAAATGGGTACAAATCTTTATATGTTTGTATATATATAAAGAGTGAGGACAAGTGTTGATTGACAAATATAAGAAATACAACCCATTAGATTTTCTTAAAGATGAAAATTTCGTTAGGTGGCAACTCCTGAAAAGCGAGGAGGATGTTGCATATTGGAATGAAATCATTGAAAGCTGGCCTGATTTGAAATCTTCAATAGAGGACGCCGAGAAATTATTCGAAGCTAATATTCGATTTAATGAATTCAGAATGTCAGATTCAGAATCTTCCGAATGCGTAACTTCCTTAATTAAGCAGATACAATCAAAAAAAGAAAGAGGTTCTTCAAGCATATAGCTTTGAATATAGCGGCAGTAGCCGCAGTTATTGCAATAATCATAAGTTTTCCATTCATTTTTAATAGAAATGCTCTTCAACAACAGGATATCTCAAGCTTTGCCAAATCACTTCCTGAAGATAAAGAAATTTTCTACGGAGATACTAAACTTATTTTATCTGAAAACAATACTATCAATTTGGACAAAAGCGAATCTCTTATTCAATACCAAGAAGACGAAATAAAAGCAGATAACAATGTAATTCAAAAAGATGAAGCATCTCATTTTAACCAATTGATTACACCATATGGTAAACGCTCTACAATAGTCTTTGAAGACGGTACAAAAGCTTTTCTGAATGCAGGTAGTAAACTGGTATATCCCGCTAAATTCAGTAAAAATAAAAGAGAGATATTTTTAGATGGTGAGGTTTATATAGAGGTTGCTGAAGAGAAAGAACGCCCTTTTATAATAAAAACAAGCAAAATGGACGTTAACGTTCTGGGGGGGACTAAATTTAATGTCTCAGCTTATGAAATCGACAAAAAGAGCACCGTCGTACTGCTTTCTGGTTCGGTAAGAGTTTCATCAAACAATTATAAGGATAATGTAGTCTTGAAGCCTAATCAGATGTATACTGGTTTAGAAGATTCTCATACTATTGAAATTGTCGATGCAAACCGCTACATTTTATGGACACAAGGTTTATACAAATTTGAAAATGAAGAATTCAACAATATTGTTAATCGCCTTGAGCGATATTACGGAATATCCATCGATTGTGATTCTTCAGTATCATCTTTAACTTGTTCGGGAAAATTAGATCTTAAAGATGATATGAATAAATTGTTAGATGAATTGACACAAGCATTACCTGTAATATTTATACAAAAAAAACCGACGGAAGTTATTATGTTAAAGCTAACTAACAGGCTATGCGAAATAAGTGTTAAGAGATAATCTATATGAGCACGACGAATGTAATGAGCTTAAAATAGTTTATTGAAATCACAAATCACTGCTGCTCACTTAAAATAAATTGAGTGTCAGTTGATTATCATTTTGATCTTTGACATCATTGATATCTATATTGGTAAATAGTTCATTTACAGGAGTTCTATCTAAAAGAGAATTTCCTAAAATTTGCAAAATATCGTAAGTTGTTCGGTTGATTTGTAAATCATGTCCTAAAATCGCAACCAAACAATATGCGATAATTGCGCTGTATATTTGGATTCTAACAGCATTCGGAGAAGTTCCCCCCCAAAAAGATTTGATCTTTAGATGCTGTTTAATCCATTTGAAAAAGCGTTCTATTTGCCAACGTTTCTTATAAAGTATTGCAATATGATCGGTTGTTAATTCAAAATTATTTGTAATGAATATGAGTGCTGCGTTCTTATCCCTATCATAAAATGCGACTCTCCTGAGGCTTTTAAAGTAATCTTTAGATGTGTAGAATCCTTTCAAGAAACCTGTTTGACCGGTTATGACGTCTGTAGCTTCATTCACTGGATTGTGCGTCATGATTTCAAACTTCAGATTCTTTTTGGCTCTTACTCCAAATTACCAGTTTTGTAATCCGATAAAGACGGGTGTAATCAACATATCCCCCTGTTGAAGATATAATAGGTACCAACCTCATTGAGCATACACGAATTTGCCTTTATTCATTGTTTCTTAATAATAAAAGGACAAGAATAAAAATTCAAATCGTCACGCCTAAAAAAAGGCCTGTAAAATATAGTATATCAATAATTTAAAAGAACATTTTCTAATTTTTAGGGGACACACGAATAATCATAAATAAATAATTGAAAATAATTCCAAGTAATTCTAAATTTAAACAAATAACTGTATGATAAAACAAAGACATTTTAGCCTAAAAAGGCTAAGACCAGGAGTGGTTACATAATTATGAAAATGTTTTTTTTATTTTTCTCGTTGAGTGTTAGTATATGTCTTGCCAGTAACACATATTCACAGTCTACGAAGTTGTCTATTAACATGAAAAATGTAACGGTTAAGCAAGTGTTAGATGAGATAGAGGTAATGAGTGAATTTATTTTTTTTCTATCAAGACGCTGCACTTGATGTATACAGGAAAGTTTCTATTGATGCCAATAAAGAAACAGTGGAACGTATTCTTGACCAAGTTCTCAGAGGTACTGATAATACCTATTTCGTTTCCGACCGTTCAATTTATATTTTAAAGGAAAATTCGAGTGGAAAAACTGACCTTATTGAAAATTTAATTGCTCAACAAGAAAAAGAAATTATGGTTACTGGAAAAGTGGTAGATAAACAGAACGATCCTCTTCCGGGAGTGACTATTACAGTTATAGGAGAAACAAGAGGGGTTATAACAGATGTCAATGGCTTATATAGTATAAATGTTAAGCCAAATGATAAATTATCGTTTTCTTTTATTGGAATGGAAACACAAATAGTAGTATTGGATGGTAAAAAAAATAATCAATATAACCCTGAATGACAAAACGACCACGCTTGATGAAGTGACCATTGTGGCCTATGGAGAACAAAAGAAAGAAAGTGTAATTGGCTCTATAGCAAGTGTCTCGGTAGACGAAATAAGAATGCCTGCTGGAAAAATTAGTACTGCACTAGCAGGTCAGCTAGCAGGAGTTGTGTCTGTTCAGAGTTCCGGTGAACCAGGATCTTCTTCCAATTTCTGGATTAGAGGTGTTAGTACATTCGGTGCAAACAACAGGCCATTGATATTAGTAGATGGTATTGAACGTGATTTGGATTTGGTGGACACTGAAGATATAGCTTCTTTTTCTATTTTGAAGGATGCAACAGCAACTGCAGTATATGGTGTAAGAGGTGCTAATGGTATAGTTCTTATTACTACAAAGAGAGGTAGAGAAAGTATGAAGCCTCAAGTCAATGTAAAACTGAGTATGGCGTTTCTGCTCCTACAAGACTTCCTAAATTAGCTAATGGAGAGCAATGGATTGATTACTATAACGATATAAATTTCGACTTGTCACAATCTACTCCCATACCATCTTGGGAAAAAGAAAAGTATATTGATCAATCAGACCCTGATTTATATCCAAATGTAGATTGGTTGGATTTGATTTTCAATAAAAATACACCGAACTATAAAGCTTCAATTAATATCACAGGTGGAGGTGAGAAGTTTAAATATTATGTATCAGGCAATTATTATAGGGAAGGCGGAATGTATAAGACATTCAAGAATCCAGAATATGATAACGATGTTAACTATAACAGGTTTAGTTTTAGATCTAATGTTGATGTAGACATAACAAAATCAACGTTATTGACATTGAACTTAGCTAATCAGTTTGATACAAAAATAGATTAGGTACGAACCATGGTGATATATGGCGTGGCTTGGTTACAACACCTCCTATTTTCATTGCACCTGTTTATTCAGATGGTTCACTTGCTCAGGGTAGAGTTGGAATGAACCCATATTATTCTACAAACTACACCGGTTATTCAAGGGATACATGGTTCAATACACAGGCGTTAATAGGTATTACTCAAGACTTCTCAGATATTATTACTCCTGGATTAAAAGCAAACGCTAAATTTTCGTGGGATGCTGTGAGTTCTAATACGATAGACCAGCGCCGTTCGCCTAATGCTTTTTTAGCAATAGGTAGAGATCCAAATGGTGAATTGATATTCAATCAAACGGTGGAAGGGTCTAATTATCTGACTTTAGCTCGTTCAAACAGAGGAACAAAAACAATAAACTTTGAAACTTCTGTCACATATGATAATTTGTTCAATGACATTCATAGAATAGGAGCAATGTTCCTATTTAGTTTACGTCAACACCAAAACGATTTTCCTGCAGATTATATAGCAGCAATTCCTTATAGAAATAATGGTATTGCAAGTCGTTTGACTTATTCATATAAAGACAAATATTTCACTGAATTTAACTTTGGGTATAATGGTTCTGAGAACTTCTCTCCGAAAAACGATTTGGATTTTCCCTTCAGTAGCAGTGGGATACTTAATAAGCAATGAGAAATATTTCGAGAACCTTTTACCAATTATACACTTGTTGAAATTAAAGGCATCGTATGGTATTATTGGTAATGACCAAATTGGTGGAAATCGTAGATTTGCATTTAACTCAGAAATGAACGGATCTGCAGCCGGATATCCGTTTGGTAGTAGTGGACAAGGCACACGGACTGGGATATCAACCGGTTATCCAGGCAACCCTGATGTGGCATGGGAAGAAGCAAAGAAATTTAATACAGGTATTGAGTTTGGTTTCTTTAACTCACTTAAAATTGTCGCTGATTATTTCTTCGACAGAAGAGAAGGAATATACATTCTACAAGAGAGTGTGCCTTCAGTTGTAGGTATAAATGTTCAACGTTATGTGAATTTGGGTAAGATGCAAAACCAAGGTGTAGATGCCTCGTTGGAATATTATAAACAAGTTAATAAAGATCTATTTATCTCGTTGCGAGGTAATTATACCTTCAATAGGAATAAAAACTATATGACGATAAACCCACTCCAGTTTGGGCATATCAAGAGGAAATTAATGAACCTTTAAATCAACAAAGAGGATTAATAGCATTAGGACTATTTGAGTCTGAATATGAATTAAATAACAGCCCCCCCATTCAGAAATTTAGTAATCCTAGAGTAGGTGATATAAAATATAAAGATATTAACGGTGACGGAATTATCGACCAATTTGATAAGGTTGCAATAGGACGTACTACAATACCAGAAATGAATTACGGTTTTGGAGCAAGTATAAATTGGAAAGGGTTTGATATTTCTATTTTTTTTCCAAGGTGTAACAAATGTTACACGAATTATTGGTGGAACTTCATTATATGGAGCCACCGGTAACATACTGGCAGGAGGGCAGATTTTTGCTGATATTGCAGATAACAGATGGTCATTGCATAATACTGAGAATGCAAAATATCCAAGACTGTCATTAACACAAATCAAAATAATAGTGAGCCATCTACTTTCTGGCAAAGAGATATGAGTTTCTTGCGATTGAAAAATGCAGAATTAGGATATACTCTTCCCAAAAATGTAAGTAACAGATTTGGAGTTTCAGCTATAAGATTCTATGCACTTGGAGTAAATTTAGCAACGATAAGTAACTTCAAACTTTGGGATCCTGAATTAGGAACAAATAATGGATCAGCATATCCTTTAATGAAAACAGTTAACTTCGGTTTAAATATAAACTTCTAAAATAGTCTAAAATGGAATCAAAATATTTATATTATAATTTTATACTTGTCTTATTGTCAGTGATTTTTGTTCGCTGTAATGATTTTCTGGAGGTTAATCTTAAAAATCAATTAACTTTAGAAGAGACATTTTCCAAGAGGACAACGACAGAAAGATATTTAGCACATGTTTATTCATATCTTCCAAACGAATTTGATGGCTTGGCCGGAGAAGGGGGGCTGTAACAGCTAGAAGTGATGAAGCATTGTGGTCATGGCCTTATGGTTCGTGGAATACTCATAGATTGGGTACGTGGGGGGTGTAGCAAATACTGACTATCATAATTGGGAGAATAGATATGTAGGAATAAATCAGGCTACAATATTTATGGAAAATGTTGATAATTGTATTGAGTTAAATGAACAGCAACGCAGAATAATGAAAGCTGAGGCGCGTTTTTAAGAGCTTATTTTTATTTCACACTCTTTAGGCAGTATGGTCCTGTATATATATGGGGAGATCAAAACTCTGACAATTATGTTAAACCAGATACACTTGACCGACATACTGTTGATCAAAATCTAGACTTTATAATATCAGAATACGATATGGCAATTTTAGATCTTCCAGAGACAATTACCGATCAGTCATGGTATGGACGAGTAACTAAAGGGGGCAGTAATGGCAGCTAAATCAGAACTTACATTGTACGCTGCAAGGCCTTTGTTCAACGGGTGTGATCTTTACAAAGGTAAAATGAAAAATATAAGAGGAGATTATCTTTTCCCTCAGACTTCAGACCCAAATAAATGGGAAATAGCGGCAAAAGCGGCAAAGGATATTATAGATTTAAACCAATATTCATTATACGAATATGACGGAGAAGCTACAAGTCCATTTCAGAAGGCTATAAAGTCTTGTCAAGGAGTTATATTAGATAAGTGGAATGATGAACTTATTTGGGGAAATATATAAGTGATGCTTATCACTACAGAACTAGATGCTTACCAAAAGGAGCGACTGGTGGCCCATGGGGGGGAAATGCTGGATATGGTATGTCTTTGAAACTTATCGATGCTTATCCAATGCTTGAATCAGGGCGCTATCCTGTTGTAGGTTATCAGAGTAATGGAGAGCCAATAATAGATCCAAATCTGGATATGATATTAAAGGTTTACTGATAACTGGACACATCCTCTTGATGATTTTGCAACTCTTAGAGCCAATAACACATACATAGGCAGAGATGCTCGCTTTTATGCAAATACTTTGGGTCATGGAATGTATTGGATTAATAGATATAAAGGTATAATCCAAGTAACGTACCATTCTACAGGTACTTCAGCTTATAGTCCACTAGACGACTGTTGTAAAACGGGTTTCTTGTGGAGAGGGTTTCTCGATGCAACGGATAACTATGCAGAAGCTAAATTTGGTAACATGGTATGGCCTTTCTATCGACTTGCAGAGATATATTTAAATTACGCTGAAGCATGTAACGAAAAGCCAAGTCGAAATGAACACGATGCTTTATTGTATGTAAATTTGGTTAGAGAAAGAAGCGGACTCAATAAACTTGAAGAAGCGTATCCAGAAGTTATCGGTAACAAAGAGTTGTTGAGAGAATTAATAAGGAAAGAGAGAATGGTTGAATTAGCATTTGAATGTCACAGGTATTATGATGTTAGGACATGGATGATTGCAAAAGAAGAGTCTAACCAACCTAACTTTACGTTAGATCTCACATCCACAACTTATGACGAATCTTGGAAACGTACAAATAAGGTATTCCCAGGTAAACTGGTTTTTGAAGATAAACATTATCTTTTCCCAATTCAACAGAATCAGTTGAGTGAAATGGTAAATATTACACAAAATTATGGTTGGTAAAATAAAATAGGTCTAACATTTATTTAAAAATAAATTATGAAATATATATTAAATGAGCTTAATGTTGTTATTCAACTAATTTTGGCCGTTGTATTACTTGTATCTTATTCTTGTGAGGATAGTCGGATGCACAATATGGTTGATGATAAAGTTTATATTTTGAAAAGTGGTTTTGTAGAAGAGGATATTTTTACAGATAACTCTCCATATCACTTTTATGTTGTTAAAAGCGGTATCACAGGTATGGAAGCTGCAGTAGAATTGGTAATCGATGAAGAACCAATGTTAATCTATAATTATAATAATAATACTAATTATAAGATGTTGCCGGAAGATACTTATACTATAGAGTCAAGCGTCATTAATTTTGGTCCGAACGACTACAAGAAATCATTCCCTATAGTTTTTAATACTGAAAAAAATTAAAAGTTTGAAGGAAACCAATCAAGTTGAATACGTACTCCCTTGTAGAATTAGATTATTGCGATCAAAATCAGAAGCAGAAGTCTCAGATTCATTACATATAACAACTATAATTCATCCGAACATAAAAGATGCTTACGTTGAATTTCCTGAAACCAATGATGAGGTTTTGATGTTTCCTAATTCTGATAAAGAGATCGATTACTATTTAAAAGTTCATACTACATACCATAACACATCGGATGTTATAGTAGGAGTAAATTTTGATGAGTCCTTGGTGGTGAAATACAATTCAGAAAATAATACAACATACAAGTTGTTACCTGAGTTGGCGTATACTAATAGTTTATCTAACAACTCATTGACAATACCTGCATTATCTAAGGAGCAATTTATTAAATTTACTATTAAGAAGTCTGCCTTTTTAGATGAAAATGGAAATTATTTGTTCGGTGATTATATTATACCGTTGCAATTAACTAGCACTTCTGAAGAAACTGTAAATGAAGAGAAGTCAGAGTTCTTATTGTTTGTTTCCTTCTTGCCAATTATGATTGAAAAGAAAGACTGGCAAGTAATAGAAGTTTCTGATGAGGAAACATCTGCAGAAGATGGAAAAGCAGTTAATGTCATAGATGGTGATTATAATACATGGTGGCATAGCAAATATTCTAAACCTTTGGCTCAGATTCCACATCACATTACTTTATATTTGGCTAAAGAAGTTACGTTGACGAAAATACATTTATTTAAGAAAATCAGCGTATAGGTCAGACACGAAAGGTGGTGAGTTTTATGTAAGCCTTGATAATGAAACTTGGACAAAATTAAGTGATTGGAAATATGCAGACTTAATGTCATATGATGAAATGTTTGAGGTGGCACCAACACCAGCAAGATATTTGAAAATTGTTTTCACAGAAAGTAACAGAGCTTCTTTTTCTAATTTAGCAGAAGTGGATCTGTATGGAATATATTAAAAATAGATAATCGATTAAATCAATAGTGAGGCCAACATCCAATTAACTGATTAACAATCAAGCTTTATATAATGAAATATGACGCAAAAAAAAGAAGGTTAAACAACTTATTATCAGCATCTTTATAGTAATTCCAAACACTGTAAAGATGGGTAAAACCAGCATACTTAACCAATATAGGAGTATCTGTAGTTATGTTTCAAATAAACTAACTACTAAGTTAAACAAAAGTTTAAAATTGTTCCTTATGGAGACATTAGTTTTATACATAATTATCCCCCCCGGCAGGATTATTTCCCTTCAAATGGGAAGGTATGGCATATCTTGTGAACAACGATTTCGCCAGAACTTCTCGAAGGATTTTGATTGGCTTCTCTCCCTGTCAGAAAGGATATTATCCGGATCGTAAGGCAATAACCATTGATTCCAGCTATATATCCAAGTCAGGAAAGTGTTCTCCCTGGATTGGTTACTTCTGGTCCGGCATAAAGCCTAACAGAAGATTAAATGATAAACTTATTAAAGAAATTGTTGATTTTGAGTCAATTGCGGCATGACTCTTATACTAAATATTTAACGAACTATTGATTAAATAATGAAGAAAATATTATTATTTTATATTTTTATTAGCGTTTTCTACTAATTTGTTGTTCAGTCAAAATAATGTTAGTCGATCTGACGGTATTGGTTACAACTATTTAGGTGAAGATAATAGGCCATTTATGAGATGTGAGCAATATAGCGATAAAGAGGCTGAAGATTTGAAATTGTCTTTTAAACAAGTAATGGAGAAGGCCACAACGACACGTCAAAAAGCCATTACTGCTGCACATTTTCTTGCAACATTACCTTATGCAATTCCTTTTGGTTATGAGTCTCATGAAGAAGGATACGAGCTGGCATGGAAATATACACGTAAAGGTTTATTTTTGAATACGGTAGTGGAAAATGGGCGTTTGTATCCAGCCTGGGGGGGATGTGATGTTCTATCATCTGGATTAGCTGATGATTTCAGAGCGTCTTTAAATAAGTTAGGAGACACATATAAAGTAGGTTTTCACTGTTCTTCTTTTATTAGATGGTGTCTTTACAATGCAGATGCAGTGACACAAATATATTAGAGGGATCCTGGGCTAACGATTTTGGAAATTTTCCAGGATGCATAAAGGTCCCATTAAAAGAAGGATTGGAGCAGATGAAGCCAGGTGATTTGATGTATTTTCCTGTTGATGAAAGAAATGGACATATTGCCATGATAATAGGTATAAAAGGTGATATAGTAACATTTGCTGAAAGTGCTTTATGGGGGGGTGGTGATCATGAAGATAATAGAAATGGCGTGCGCTGGCGCGTATTTAATATGAAAACCACAAATTACGACACCTACAGATTTAAATGGTTAATCCGTATGGATAACATTTATAAAGATTAGAAATATTAATAATTAAACTATTTGTTATGTCTAGAATAAAAAAACACATTTTTTTTGCAATAATATTATTCAGTCCAATAATATTATTAAATTGCACTAGTGAGGAACCATTGGAGGATATCAAGTACAATGAAATGAAATATCAATTGTCGGTAAATCCTGATAAAATGGAAAAATTTGACTATCTAGGAGGAGAAAAGACATTGACTATTAAAGCAGAAGAAATTGTAAAGAAATTTGTAAACGATGTTTATCAACCTAATAGTGATGAAATAGTTAACGCAGATTTTGAATATTCTTTAGAGGGTAGTGATGGTTTCACTGCTTCCAAGGAGAATTATACGATTAAGGTTGAAGTTACAAAGAATGAATCTGATGAACGTACAGCAGAGCTTTTTGTATTTTTAAAGGATAAGCCCTATTATAATACTACTATTCAGCTTGTTCAAGAGGCATCACCGGAGTTTTTCATATATGAATTAATATTATCGGTTGAGGATATGCTTATATTTACTTCAGAGGGTGGAAGTAAGAATATAACTATTACAGCTAATGAAAAGCATATGAAAAAAAAGAAGGAGATGATGTTGTTGAGTTAGAGGTCAAACAAACGCCATTCAAAATAGAGTTAACTGGAGATGTATTCACGAAAAACTTAGTAGGTAATACTCTCACTTTAACTACACCTAAAAATGATTTAGGTTATGTAGAACATACGGGTGAAATCACTATAGCTTTAGATAAAGATTCAACAAAAACAATAACATTAGCACTAATACAGAAAGGTGTGCCATTCCCTAAGGATCACCCATTTCCTCTATTAGCCGAATACAATGTAGGGCCAACACCTAAAGTTTTACAGACAGTCATGATAACGACAGAAGTGGGTTATATATTCAGTCAACCGCAGTGAATGTTTGTCCAGATGGTTGGCGTCTTCCAACTTATGAAGAACAGAGTTATTATTCACCTGGAAACGTTAATGATAGAATTGGGATATATGGTAAAGAACTTGAATATAAAATTATTAATAAAACAGCATACAAATATAGAAAAATTGGCACATTTACTGAAACAACACCTCCCAATAACACTTCTAGATTAGAAATAACAGCTCGTTATTTGGGTGACGTTGCAATTCAACCAGGTCTTATAACACAGAAAGAGTGGTGGGATTCTAATAACAGTGGCGATGTAGTTCGTTATTTCCCAATGCCAGGTCGCCTTCAAGGTGGTAAAGTAAATAGTTTTGGTGCCAGGGCATTCTATTGGTCTAGCTCAAAAAAATCCTAGTAGTGGTAATCCTTACCATATGAGTATAAATAATTGGGATATATATGAAAATTCGGGCTATGATGGTTCAGTTGGAGGACCTGCTCGTTGTATTAAAATTGTAAATAATTAATTGAATATGAAAATATGTATGAGAAAATGTTATATGTCTTTGTATTAATCACACTATTTTTTTTCTTGCTCAAAAGAGTCAGATAAAGTTGTAAACGAGATAGAAGATAAAGATACCTTCACAGGCTACAACTATACAGGAATTGATGATCGTCCATTTCTTAAATGTGGGCAATACTCAGATGATGATATAAATAAAATGAATCAGGCTTTAGCTAAAGCTATAGCACAAGCTCCAAATAAAAGGGAGAAAGTGGTTGCTGCCGCTAACTTCCAGGTCACTATGGATCATGTAGTGCCTTATGCGTACGAGCCTGGAGGAGAGGCTTATAAGCTGGTATGTCGCTATTCAAGAAAAGGCCTGTTTTTGAAAAATATAGAAGAAAATGGCTACCTATACCCAGCATGGGGATGTGACGTAATAAAACCTGTTGATTTTAAACAAGACGTAAAGAACTTAGGACAAACTTATGCAAACGGATTGCACTGCTCCTCATTTATCGGTTGGTGTTTAGTTAACGGTGAAGTTTCTAAAGCTGAATTGGTTGATAAAACATGGGCAAATGGTTATCGGGTATTTCCAGGGAGCAAAGAGGTTCCTCTCAAGACTGGTAGATATGACATTAAACCAGGAGATTTAATGTGGTTTAATGGACACGTTGCAATAGTTATAGGTGTAAAGGGCGACATTGTTACATTCGCAGAAAGTGCACTTTGGGGGGGAGGAAATCACACTGACCAAAGGAATGGTACAAGATGGCGCACCTTTAATCGTGGGACTGAAAACTATGATACTTTTAGATTTAAGTCTCTAATTAAGATGGATGGAGTATATAACAAATAAATACATTTAAAAGAGTAATAAATGGCACAAAGTAGAAGAAATTTCATTAAAGGTTTAACACTAGGAACAGTAGGATTAAGCGCAACTAATATATTGGCAAATGTAGATTCAAGTGCTATATTGTCATCGAGTAAAAGAGGTGAGAAGGCAAACATTCAATATGTGTGGTTACCGTGCGCCAAAAATTGATAAAGTAAGAGTTACATTTATTGGCGTTGGATCTAGAGGAAGAAGTAATCTAAGACAAATGACTTTTTTTTAGAAGGGGGGGTTGAAATTAAATCGATTTGCGATATCGACCCTTCTGCTATTGATAAAACTCAAAAATTATTGTCCGACCAGAAACTTCCAAAGGCAAAGGTATATACCGGTAGTGACTACGCATGGAAAAGAGCTTGTGAAGATCCTGATATAGACTTAGTAAGTATTGCTGTTCCGAGAGGTCCTTTACATGCAGCTATATCTATCTATGCAATGGAGCAAGGGAAACATGTTGCTGTTGAGGTCCCTGCAATATTCACAATTGATGAAGCTTGGAAGTTGGTAGAAACATCTGAAAATACGAAGAGGCACTGTATGATGATGGAAAATTGTTGTTATGATTTCTTTGAATTGCTTACATTAAATATGGTTCGTAAGGGCTATTTTGGAGATGTCGTTCATGCAGATGCTGCATATATACACTCTTCAGGTGGAGCTGATGGATTGGTTAGCGGAAAATCTAGGATTTGGGCACTCGAGGAAAAACAACGACATAATGGTAATCTTTATCCAACTCATGGCTTAGGTCCTGTTTGCCAAGCAATGAATATTAACAGGGGGGGAGACAAGTTTACTTACATGGTATCTATGTCATCAGATGATTTTATGAGAGGTAAAGCAGTGCATGAAAAAGCAAAAGAAGACCCATACTACGAAAGATTTGATGGTAGTAATTTTTGTGGCAATATGAATACGTCCTTAATTCGTACAGAAAACGGTAAAACTATTATGCTACAATACGACGTAACAAGTCCACGAGTATACTCCAGAATACATATGCTAAGTGGTACAAAAGCAGCATGTATGAAATATCCACTTCCAGCTAGGATTTCTACAAAAGAAAAATGGTTGAATGATGCAGAGATGAAGGAGCTAGAGGATAAATATACGCCAGAAACGTTGAAACGTATAGGGGGGGACATGGCAAAGAAAGTTGGAGGCCATGGTGGAATGGACTTCTTAATGACATGGAGGTTAATTGACTGCCTTCGTAATGGACTCCCTATGGATCAAGATGTTTATGACGCAGCCTTATGGAGTGTAATTTGGCCATTAAGTGAATGGTCTGTTGCTAATAAATCAAAACCTGTTGATGTACCAGATTTTACTCGAGGTGCATGGAAAACCAATGAGCCAACAGACGTGTCTTTGTCACAAGGTGGTTCAACATTAGTGCGTATGGAATTACTGTAGATCAAATAAAATTTGCATATAGTTTATTTTGAGTGCAATTTTATCAAATTATATTTTTAGACAAATAAACATTCAATTGAGTGTTTATTTGTCTAATATTATAACTATCTAAAACAAAAACAAGTGAAGAGGAATATCTATAAATTTTCAATAGTTCTACTATTTATTTTTTTTAGTAATGTCGTTTTATTTGCTAGCCAATCAAAACTAATAAAATTAAATACTGACAATTTATCTTTAGTATTTGAGGTAGATGAAAAGGGGTGTTACTTCACAGGTATTTTGGAGAAAAACTCATGGATTCATCTCCATTTTTATCAAAAAAAATCATATCGTTCTGTCGAATATGCAACTAAAAATGAAGTTTATTCGACCGCAGGAGGTAAAAATTTTAGAGAACCGGCACTACGTGTAACACATTTGATGGTGATTTGAATACAGAGTTAGTATTTGATAAATTAGAAAGAGAAATTGCGAAGGATAACAATACTGAAATTGTCACCATTTATCTTAAAGATAGGAAATATCCATTTAATGTATTACTTATTTTTAAAGCTTTTAAAAAAAGAAGATGTTTTTACAATGTATACAGAATTCACCAATAACGAAGATGGAGATGTTGTTTTGCATAATTTTTATTCCTTTTATTTACCAATTGATGCAAGAAGATATTACCTGACTAAATTTTATGGTATTGCCACAACTGAAATGACGGCAGAAGAAACACCTCTACCTCATGGTGTTACGTCTATTGAAAGCAGAAAGGGTATTCGTGCTACGCATAGTGAAAATCCTTCTTTCTTATTATCACTTAATAATCCGCTACAGGAGGATGATGGAGAGGTAATTGCTGGGGCTTTGGCATGGAGTGGCAACTATAAGTTGAATTTTGAAATTGACGAATTCAATACTTTGAATATATCAGCTGGTATTAATCCATATGCATCAGAATACCATTTAGCTAAAAGAGAGAAATTTACAACACCGGAAATGGTGTTTACTTATAGTTCAAATGGAGCCGGCGATGTCTCCAGAAATTTGCATGACTGGGCTAGGAAGGATGGCTTATATGACCCTAATGCGATTCGCCCTATAGTTTTAAACAGTTGGGAAGGCTTGCATTTTTTCTTTTACAGAAGAAAAAAAATAATGGAAATGATTGATAATGCTGCTGAATTAGGAATAGAAGTCTTCGTATTGGATGATGGGTGGTTTGGGAATAATTACCCAAGAAATAATGCCACAATGGGATTGGGAGATTGGCAAGTGAACAAAGAGAAATTGCCTAACGGAATTGACTATCTTGCTAAATATGCAGTTAGCAAAGGCCTAAAGTTTGGAATATGGATTGAGCCAGAGATGGTAAATCCTAAAAGTGACTTAGCTAAAGAGCACCCAGAATGGATAGTTCAAGCAGAAGGTCGTGAAATACCAGTAAGACGTAATCAATGGGTGTTGGATTTAAGTAACATCGAAGTACAGGATTTTGTATTCAATGTTTTTGATTCGGTGATGCAAATGTCGGATGATATATCATACATCAAATGGGATGCAAACAGGCATCTTGAATCGGTTGGCTCTACTTGGTTGCCTTCAGACAAACAGTCGCATTTTTGGATTGAATATGTGCTGGGTCTTTATAGTGTCTATGATAGAATTCGGAAAAAGTATCCAGATGTTATGATACAGGCCTGTTCTTCTGGAGGAGGAAGGGTAGACTATGGCTCATTAAGATATCATCAAGATTATTGGACAAGCGACAATACTGATGCATATAGTAGAGCTTTTATCCAATATGGTACAAATTTAATTTATCCAGCTATTTCAACTGGTGCGCATTTTTCTCACGTGCCAAATAAACATACTGGTAGGGTTATTCCTCTAATGTTTAGGATGGCTTTAGCAATGACAGGTAGACTTGGGTTTGAGATGAAGTTGAGTGATCTTAACACTGGAGAAAAACAAATATTGAAAACATCTATAAAACAATATAAAGAAATACGTGATATAATTCAATTTGGTGATTTGTATAGAATAGTTTCACCATATGATGACTCCGGTTATTATTCACTAATGTACGTAAGTAAGGATAAAAAGAGAGCTGTGTTTTATGCCTTTTGCCTAAAATATAGAGGTTATCTCTCTGTAGTTAATTTTAAATTAAAGGGTTTAGATCCAAGTAAAACTTATCATGTAAAAGAACTTAACAATCTTAAACCCTCATTTTGGGCTAATGAATTGAATATCAATGGAGACTTTTTGCTAAAAGAAGGTTTAAATCCTAATTTGCAAAATATTTATCAAAGCGTAGTTTTATATTTAGAAGATGTGATTTTAGAATAAGTATTATGCCCTTATCGTAGGAAACAAGATAAGTTGACACTTATGTTAGCGGTAACTAAGAATGGTTCTTCGTCACTTTTGGTGGTAATAGAAGATATCACGATTGTTGGGTTGTGTAAATTAAACTGTGTCAGGTTTTATTGGTTGTGTAAATTAAACTGTGACAGGTTTTATTTTTATAGTTAATTGAGC
>JMBV01000289.1_pt1 | contig 17631 bp, 27 predicted proteins | sample 616531 | NCBI WGS metagenome assembly JMBV01 (sample SAMN02727904, study PRJNA239997) | anaerobic digester metagenome | biome: anaerobic digester; isolation source: mesophilic anaerobic digester inoculated with municipal waste water sludge... | place: Germany: Bielefeld University, CeBiTec ...
TATCCGTTCAGCTTCTCCATATTTCCGGCGTTGATTTCACCTCCAAGCTCTTGGAGATAGGTGTCGGTGAAAAGTTTCAGAAATTCGTCCATCCCTTTTCCGGCTGCTTCGATGATTTTGTTTTCGTGAATTTGTATCATAATGTCTTGTATGATTTTGGTGTGTGAGTACCGTTGTTGCCCGGGACCCGGGTGTGATTGATTTGTATGATAGTTTCTGATGCAAAAGTAGTTGATTTTTCTTAAAACCACTTTGTGTTGTACCGTTATTCAGGATAAAATCATTACATTTGCGCAAAATAATCTGCAAAATAGTTATCTTAAAATGAAAATAAAACCTTTTAAAGGCGTTCGCCCGCCAAGAGCTTTAGTGAAAGAGGTGGCTTCGCGCCCATATGACGTTTTAAATTCAGAAGAGGCCCGAAAAGAGGCCGAAGGGAACGATAAATCGTTGTACCACATTATTAAACCCGAAATTGATTTCCCGAAGGGAAAAGATGAACATGATGCCGATGTATATGAAAAGGCTGCCGAAAATTTCAGGAAGTTCAGGGACAATGGATGGCTTGTGCAGGACGAGAGTGAGATGTATTACGTGTATGCACAAACGATGAACGGCAAAACACAGTACGGATTGGTAGTGGGTGCATATGTTGAGGATTATATGTCAGGGAAAATAAAAAAAACATGAACTTACACGACGCGACAAGGAAGAGGACCGTATGAAGCACGTGCGTGTGACCAATGCAAATATAGAGCCTGTTTTCTTCGCTTATCCCGACAATAACGGCTTGAACGCAATTGTTGATAAGATAACAGCCGGGGAACCCGAGTATGACTTTGTTTCGGTTGATGGCGTGGGACACCATTTCTGGCTGGTCCCTGATGATGAAGATATTCAGCGTATTACAGATCTTTTTGCCGATATTCCCGAAATGTATATTGCCGACGGGCATCACCGCTCTGCGGCAGCAGCTCTGGTGGGTGCCGAAAAGCAAGAAACAACCTCCATCACCGGGGGGGAGATGAGGAGTATAACTACTTTATGGCGGTTTGTTTTCCAGATAACCAGCTGACTATCATCGATTATAATCGTGTGGTAAAAGATCTGAACGGACTAACTGCAGATGAGTTCATTAGCAAGTTAGAGAAGGATTTTGTGGTGGAACCAACAGGTACGGAAATACATAAACCGAAGAATCTGCATAATTTCTCGGTCTATCTTGATGGGCGCTCTTTTAGTGTTACGGCAAAACCAGGAAGGTGTAACGACAATGACCCTATTGGCCAACTGGATGTTACCATCACGTCGAACCTTATTCTGGATGAGATTCTGGGAATTAAAGATCTCCGCAGTGATAAACGTATCGATTTTGTGGGAGGTATACGTGGCTTGGAAGAACTGAAAAAAAACGTGTCGACAGCGGCGAAATGGCTGTTGCAATAGCTTTGTATCCTGTTTCTATGAAACAACTGATGAGTATAGCCGACTCGGATAATATAATGCCGCCAAAGACTACATGGTTTGAGCCCAAGTTGCGTTCGGGACTCGTAATACATGAGCTGGAGTGAATATTACTGAAGCAATGAAGAAAACCGCTGTGCATAGTATTAATATTTTCTAATTGTAAAGACAATCTTTTATACTAATTTTGTATAAAACATCTCCTGTTAATTATTTGCTGTAACATAAAACTAGATCAATGGCACATCATGAATTAGACGAATTAGATGAGAAAATCCTTAGACTAATAGTAGATAATGCTCGCATCCCATTCCTGGAAGTTGCTCGTGAATGCGGAGTATCGGGAGCAGCAATCCATCAACGGGTTCAGAAACTCTTCAGTGTCGGGGGGGTTCTTAAAGGATCGGAGTTTGTTGTGGACGCAGAGAGCATAGGCTATGAAACTTGTGCTTTCGTAGGCATCTTTCTCACTTCTCCTTCCACCTTCGATTATGTGGTAAAAGAGCTGGAAAAGATTCCGGAAGTGGTGGAGTGCTATTATACAACAGGACAGTACGACCTGCTAATCAAGGTATTTGCAAAGAACAATAAAGACCTGTTGCGGATTATTCATACTCAATTGCAACCTCTTGGGCTGTCGAGGACGGAGACACTTATCAGTTTCAAAGATGCTTTCCGTAAAAAAATTCCAATCGATTTTTCATCAGACGATTAAGATTGTGATACTATTCTCATAGCAGAACATGATGCTTCCATTAATATGAGAAGGCAACTAGGGACTGTCACTGAAAGATAGTCCTGCAACCTGATGTATGGTGCCGGTATTTTAACGGTTCTCCATATACAGCCCTCATTGAAGGAAAACACTGGAAACTGGCAGCTGATGTAACCAGTAAAGAGCATGATTGCACCTTCCCTGAGGAGTGGCCACACAGTCTGTGGCTGTACAAACATTTTAAATTTATTTGTATGACAACACGCAGAAATTTTATTAAAAAAAACAGCCGTTGGGTTAACTGCGATTGCTGTAAACCCCTCATGGGCCGCCTCATCGGTGAGCAGGAAAATGCAAAATAGTAATTTTGTTTCAAAACGACCGGCAGCAGGTGAGCGCAGATTCACATCACTGGCTGTGGAGCAAACCATAGCAAGGGTGAAAGCTAAAATAAAAGATCCCAAACTGGCATGGATGTTCGAGAACTGTTTCCCAAATACACTTGACACGACAGTGAACCATAGCATGAAAATGGTAAACCCGACACATTTGTCATAACAGGAGATATTGATGCTATGTGGCTAAGGGATTCGTCCGCACAGGTATGGCCTTATCTACCGCTAACAAAAGCCGATGAAAAGTTGAAGCAGATGATAGCTGGCGTGATAAATAGACAGACTCAATGTATTCTTATAGATCCCTATGCAAATGCATTTTATGCCGAACCTAACCCAAAAGGAGAGTGGTTGACAGACGGAACAGATATGAAACCCATGCTGCATGAACGCAAATGGGAGATAGATTCACTCTGCTACCCCCCCGTAAGGCTTGCATATAATTACTGGAAGGTTACTGGTGATATTTTGGTGTTTGATGAGGATTGGAAAAAAAAGCTATGAGGCTGTTGATAAAAACATTCAAAGAGCAACAGCGGAAAGAGGGGGGGCACGGACCTTATAAGTTTCTTAGGAAGACCGACCGACAGCTTGATACATTAAATAATGGGGGGGACTGGGTAATCCGGTCAACCCGGTGGGGGGGCTTATTGTATCTTCGTTCAGGCCGTCTGACGATGCAACAACATTCCAATTTCTTGTTCCATCTAATCTGTTTGCCGTAACCTCGTTGCGCCAGATTTCCGAAATCTCCGAAAGTGTTGTTAACGATGCCGCGTTAGCTTCAGAAAGCAAGGCACTGGCAAATGAGGTGGAAGAGGCAATAGAGAAGTATGCAATAGTAGAGCACCCCCCCAAATACGGAAAGGTTTATGCTTTTGAGGTCGATGGCTTCGGAAACGCCTATTTTATGGATGACGCCAATGTGCCCAGTCTGCTGGCTTTGCCTTATCTTGATAGTGCAGATTTGCACGATCCGGTATATCAAAACACAAGAAAGCTGGTGTTGAGCACTGATAACCCATATTTCTTCCGGGGGCCTGCCGGAGAGGGTATTGGAGGGCCACATATAGGATACGATATGATCTGGCCTATGAGTATTATTATGCGTGCACAGACAAGTAGAAGCGATGATGAGATTAAACATTGTATTCGTATGCTTCGAAATACGGATGGAGACACAGGGTTCATGCATGAGTCATTTCATAAGGAAGACCCGGCCAAATTTACAAGGAGTTGGTTCGCATGGGTAAATACTCTGTTTGGAGAGCTGCTTGTAGATTTAGAGGCAAAAGGGAAAATTAATTTAATAAACAGCATATAAAACCCGAAACATGAAAGGACGTTATTTTGCTGCGGCAATAATATTTATATTGTCGGTTGCATGTCAAGGAAAGTCGCAGGTTCAATCGTTTGCCGAGCCTGTAGATTATGTGAATATTTTGATGGGGACAATGTCGGAGTTTGCACTTTCAAACGGTAATACATACCCGGCTGTTGCTGTGCCATGGGGAATGAATTTCTGGACACCACAGACACGTGGAATCGGGGGGGACGGATGGCAATATGCTTACACCGATAATAAGCTTAACGGATTTAAACAGACACATCAGCCAAGCCCATGGATGAATGATTACGGCCAGTTTTCAATTTTTCCGATGGTGGAGAAGATGGAGTTTGATCAGAGAAAGAGAGCCAGTTGGTATTCGCATAAGGCCGAAGTTGCAAAGCCCTATTACTATAGTGCATATCTTGCAGACTATGATGTGACTGCTGAGATTGCACCTACTGAACGAGCTGCCATCTTCAGGTTCACATTCCCCCCCGAAACAGATAGTGCATTTGTTCTGATTGATGCTTTCGACAGAGGATCTGCTGTAGAGATACTGCCCGAAAGAAAAGCAATTGTTGGATATACAACCCGAAACAGCGGTGGTGTACCAGAAAATTTCAGGAACTATTTCGTGATCGTTTTCGATAAACCGTTTCAAAGTAAGTATTTATTTCAGGATGGAGAGATTATTCAGGATGTTGCTAAGGTTGAAGCTGACCATACAGGCGCGTTTGTTGGTTTCTCTACAATAAGGGGGGGCGAGCAGGTGCTTGCACGAGTAGCATCATCATTTATTGGTTTCGAACAGGCATGGCAAAATTTGAAAGAGGTTGAAGACAAGGAGTTTGAGACGGTTAAGCAGGAGGGAAGGGAAGCCTGGAACAAAGTTTTGGGTAGAATTGAAGTTGAGGGTGGTGACCTTGACAAAAAAACGTACGTTTTACTCTACACTCTACCGCTCAACATTATTCCCCCCCAGAAAGTTTTATGAGATTGATGCAGGGGGGGGAAAGGTTGTACACTATAGCCCGTACAATGGGAAGGTCCTTCCAGGTTATATGTTTACCGATACAGGTTTCTGGGATACTTTCAGGGCTCTGTTCCCGTTGCTAAACCTGATATACCCGTCGGTGAACAAGGAGATACAGGAGGGGGGGCTGGTGAACACATATAAAGAGAGTGGCTTTCTGCCCGAGTGGGCAAGTCCGGGCCACAGGAGTATCATGGTAGGTAATAATTCGGCCTCAGTGGTTGCAGATGCTTATCTTAAGGGGGGGTTGAGAGGGTATGATATAGATTTGCTTTACGAGGGTATGTTGCATGGCACCGAAAATGTGCACCCGGAGGTCTCTTCCACAGGGCGGCTTGGACATGAGTATTACAACTCATTGGGATATGTGCCTTATGACGCAGGCATTAATGAAAATGCAGCAAGAACGCTGGAGTATGCATATGCCGACTGGACAATTTATAAGCTGGCGAAGGAGTTGAAGCGCCCTCAGGAAGAGATAGATCTATTCGCAAAACGGAGTCAGAACTACCGGAACCTATATTCGCCGGAGCATAAGCTGATGCGAGGACGAAATAAAGACGGGTCATTTCAGTCTCCCTTCAGCTACAAATGGGAGATGCGTTCACCGAGGGCAACAGCTGGCATTATACCTGGTCGGTATTCCACGATCCGCAGGGACTGATCGACCTTATGGGTGGAAACAAAGAGTTTGTGAAGATGCTGGATTCGGTGTTTGTTATGCCTCCGGTTTTCGATGATAGTTATTATGGAGGGGGGGTTATTCACGAAATACGTGAGATGCAGATAATGAATATGGGGGGGCAGTATGCTCACGGTAATCAGCCTATACAGCATATGATTTATCTCTATAACTATGCCGGAGAGCCCTGGAAAGCGCAGTACCGGGTTCGCGAGGTGATGGATAAACTGTACACACCCAATCCCGATGGTTATTGTGGTGATGAAGATAATGGACAGACTTCAGCATGGTACGTGTTCTCGGCTCTCGGCTTTTATCCAGTTTGCCCGGGTAGCGGCGAATATGTGATTGGATCGCCCCTGTTTAAACGTATGACGGTTCATCTTGAAAACGGGAACAAAGTAGAGATCAGTGTGCCTGGTAATACGCACCTGACCAGATATATATCAGGTTTAAAGCTGAACGGAAAAACCTATTCTAAGAATTATTTTCTGCATGAGGACCTGATGAAGGGAGCAAAGATAGATATTACAATGTCTGAGTCCCCCGAACAAATCAAGAGGGATAAACAAGTCTGATTTTCCATACTCGTTCACAAACGAAACAAGATAGAGTTTATAAATTCAAGCAGGACTAAAGATTCAAACAGGGTCAAAATTTAAAGAGAAAGAGGGTGAAATCATATTATGATGTTCACCCTCTTCGATAGTTGCGGAGGTAAGACTCGAACTTACGACCTTTGGGTTATGAGCCCAACGAGCTACCAACTGCTCCACTCCGCGATGTTTTATTCCTTAATTGGGTTGCAAAGATACAGGTTTTTATTCGAAAAACAAAATATTACAGAATCTTTTTTTTATATGTTGACTAAAAACCGTACTTTTGGGATAAAATATACCTTTATTTATGTCAGACAGTATTGTAATTATACCGACCTATAACGAGAAAGAAAATATCGAGAATATTATCCGATCTGTTTTTGCTTTAGAGAAGGATTTTCACATTTTGGTTATAGATGATGGCTCACCCGACGGCACAGCTTCAATTGTTCACAGGCTTAAAAAAATGAGTTTGGAGACAGGCTTTTATAGAAGAAAGAAGGGAAAGATGGGATTGGGTACAGCTTATATTCACGGTTTTAAATGGGCATTGGCGCGTTCGTATGACTATATTTTGAGATGGATGCAGATTTTTCTCATAATCCCGATGACCTTCCCAGATTATATGCTGCCTGCAGCGAGGAGGGGTATGATGTATCTATAGGATCGCGATATTCAACAGGTGTAAATGTGGTGAATTGGCCAATGGGCCGCGTTCTAATGTCTTATTTCGCATCAAAATATGTAGGCTTTATAACCGGCCTTAAAATAAAAGACACCACTGCCGGATTTGTTTGTTACAGGAGAAAAGTACTGGAGGCTATAAATCTTGATATGATTAAGTTCAAGGGATACGCTTTTCAGATTGAGATGAAGTATACAGCTTATGTACTCGGATTTAAAGTGAAAGAGGTTTCAGTGATATTCGTTAACAGACGCCTGGGTACCTCAAAAATGAGTTCAAGCATTTTCGGGGAAGCCTTTTTCGGAGTAATCGACCTTAGATGGCGTAAAATAACAGGAAAAATTAAATCCCGTTCCAAACTTATTGCTTAAACTGTATGATACTTATTCACAAAGCTACTATAATCAACGAAGGTGAGTCATTTATCGGATCGCTCCTTCTGGAGGGCGAAAGAATATCACGCATATATAAGGAGGAGGTCCCGGAACCTGTATTGAATGCATGCCGGCAGGTTATTGACGCCCGCGGATTATACCTGATACCGGGAGTTATTGACGACCAGGTGCATTTTCGTGATCCGGGATTGACACATAAAGGGGGGGATATTTTCACGGAAAGCAGAGCGGCTGTGGCTGGTGGTGTTACATCATACATGGATATGCCTAACACTATACCTCAGACAATTTCTAATAATGCAATAAGTGAAAAGCTGGAGATGGCTGAAGGAAAATCGGCTGCTAACTACTCTTTTTATCTGGGGGCAACAAATAACAATACAAGGGAGTTGAAAAAAAGCCGATAAGAAGATAGTTTGCGGTGTGAAGGTTTTTATGGGGGGGGCTTCAACAGGTAACATGCTTGTGGACAGTGATAGAGCACTGCATGAGATTTTGCCGAAACAGAAATGCTTATCGCTACGCATTGCGAGAAAGAGGAGGTTGTGAGGGAGAACAAGGAATATTTTCAAAAGAAATTCGGTGAGAATATTCCAATTAAATACCATCCTTTGATCAGAAGCGCAGAGGCGTGTTACCGCTCATCGGCCCTGGCTGTGGAGCTGGCCGATAAATATGGTTCCCGTTTGCATGTACTGCACCTTTCTACCGCCCGAGAAATGAGCCTTTTCAGTAATGCTCCGCTGAATGAGAAAAAATTACCGCTGAAGTGTGTGTACACCATCTCTGGTTTACGGATGAAGATTATGAACGATTGGGGGACTCGTATAAAATGGAATCCGGCAATAAAGAGCAGTGGCGACAGAGATGCGCTTCAACAGGCGTTGATTACAGGTAAGATTGATGTTGCTGCCACCGATCATGCCCCCCCACATCTGTTAAGTGAAAAAGAGGGCGGTTGCCTTCAGGCAGCATCGGGCGGTCCGCTTGTGCAGCATTCTCTTCAGTTAATGATGCAGCTGGCAAATAAAGGTTTATGGTCAACTGAGTTTGTAGTGGAAAAGATGTGTCATGCGCCGGCTCAACTTTTCAGTGTTAAAGAGAGGGGGGGGTATATCAGGGAAGGATATTATGCCGATATTGTGCTTATTGATCCTGAAGTACCATATACTGTAACACCGAAGAACATTTTGTATAAATGTGGATGGTCTCCGTTTGAAGGTGAGACATTCAACTGTTCTGTGAAAAAGACGTTTGTAAACGGGCACCTTGCATTCGATAATGGAGCCTTTTCAGAAAAGGTGTACGGAAAAGCTTTGGAGTTTAACAGGTAAGGATAGAAAGCTGCATGTTTACTTTCGTTAACCACGTTTGTAACGTGTTGATGTATTATTTTTATACTTTTGTGGCAAAATTCAATTAAACTTTTTATTAGTGAGATTTTTGTTTACCGTACAGGGGGGGAGGGTAGGGGGGGACACTTCACACAGGCTTTATCGCTTGCTGCTATCCTTCGTAAGCATGGGCATGAGGTTGTTGCTGTGCTGGTAGGGAAGAGTGATTCCAGGCAGATCCCATCCTTTTCATGAACAAATAGAAGCTCCTGTCGCCGAGTTCAGCAGTCCCAGTTTTACATCCTTTTACAAGCAGAAGCGCCCCCCCAATATACTGTTAAGTATGGCGGATAATTTCTCTCGTCCATTTATTTTCAAGGATAGCCTTCTGTTTATCAAGCATCAGATTGAGGAACACAAACCCGACATAGTGGTCAACTTCTATGAGATGATTACCGGAATGGCTTATGGGATATATAAGTTTGATAAGAAGATGGGCGTGAAGATGATATGTATTGCTCACCAGTATGTATTGATGAATCCCAACTATAAAACCAGCGCCGATCAGGATGTTAAATATTATTTTCTGCGGATGTTGTCGAGGATAACTTCTAACAGGGCATTCAGAATATTAGCTCTCTCTTTCAGGGATATGCCTGGCGCGGAAGGGAGGAGAATTGTCACTGTTCCTCCGTTACTCCGACCTGAAGTATTTGACATTGAGCCTGCTAAGAGTGATTATATACATGGTATATGCTGAATGCAGGTTATTTTGAGGAGGTCTCAAACTGGCATGCAAAGAATCCGGAGATACCGTTACGCTTTTTCTGGGATAAGAAAGATGCGGAAGAGGTGACTAAAATTGATGACAATTTCATTCTATATAAGCTTAATGACGAGCGTTTCCTGCACAGCATGGCAGGAAGTATGGCTTACGCTACCACATCGGGATTTGAATCTGTTTGTGAGGCGCTCTATTACAGAAAACCTATCCTTATGATCCCTGTTCATGTGGAGCAGGAATTCAATGCCTACGATGCAGCTATCTCGGGAGCCGGCATATCGGGGGGGAAAAAAAATTTGACCTGGACAGGCTTATTAAATTTATTCCGCAATATAATCCAGATGAAAAGTTCAGGGATTGGGTGCACCAGGCTGAAGAGCGGTTCATAAAAGAGATTTGCGGGTAAATGACCTTGCGGCGGATTCTAGACACCTGCAGCACCAGTATTACACCACACAAAGTAAAAACGTCTCGGAATGCCAGCATTACTCTCTTTGCGAGTTATTAGCATTCGCAGCGAGGAGGGTACCAAACCAAACTCGGAATGTTAGCAATACTCTCTTTGCGAGTTATAAGAATTAACGCTGAGAATGACGATGGCAGCCTGTGTAGCTTGTTCTGATATGAAACATATCTTAAGGGGGGGATGTTGATTGATTTATACTACAGCCCCACAGAATCCCTGTAGAAATCAAAAGCCTCGAAAATTAGATTTTTATCGGCTGTCATGTCTATCTGCACTTTCCCTATTTCAGACAATAGTGTGAAATTAATTTTGTCACCTTCGTTTTTTTTGTCGTGCTTTGTAATTTCATACAACATCTCGTAATGATCGCAGGTAATGTTGAATGCTCCGTAATATCTATGGATAAAGCGGACTGTCCTTAGCAGTTTATCTTTGGGAAAACAGCATATTCTGTGAGATAGATAAAGCTCAACTATCATACCCCCCCAGGCAACTGCATAGCCGTGCTGAACAGGCTTCCCGTCTGCCATGGCAAAGCTCTCGAACGAATGGGCTATAGTATGGCCCAGGTTCAAGGCTTTCCTGATATTTCTTTCATAAGGATCCTTATCTACAATCCCCCCCTTTTAATTTCCACGGAACGGAAAGCAAGTTCGTTAAGCCGGAGGTAGTCTATCTCGTCAAGCGAAAAGGAAAGAATTTTTTTTCCCATTCTGAGCCCGGGTGTATAAGTGCATGCTTTATCATCTCTGCATATCCCGATAAAATGGCCGTGCGATCAAGCGTATGTAAAAAAAATCGGAAGAGATGATAACATACTCCGAGGGATAGAATGAGCCAATCTCATTTTATATCCTTCGAAATTGACCCCGGTCTTTCCTCCTACTGAAGCATCTACTGAGCCAAGCAGGGTGGTAGGGATATTGATATATCTGATTCCGCGTTTGAAAGTGGCGGCTGCAAAGCTCCCAGGTCGGTGACCATTCCTCCCCCCCCAGGTTTATCAGCAAGGAGTGGCGTGTGGCACCATTCTCTGTGAGAACCTTCCATACCTTTTCGAGGCTTGTGATTGTTTTGTTTGTATCGTTTGCAGGAATTACGATCTCTGTAGCATCGCGTATCTGAGCGACCTTGGCCAGCAGGGGGGGTAAACAATGGATGTGGGTATGTTCATCGGTGATTATGAACAGTTTATCGTGACGGATATTATCGATTGTATTCTCTACGTCACTAATTAAATTACTGCTTTTTATTATCTGTTGCATCGCTAAAAAAAATAATCAGTTCTCTTTTGTCGTTTATCCGTATTAATTGCATCGTATAGTTCCTCCTGGATACGTTCCCTGATTTTAAGGGATGAAAACCGGTTGGGAGTGCGGGAAGGATATACCCTGTTAGACAGGAAAATATAGATAATGTTGTTTACCGGGTCTATCCAAAAGCCGGTACCTGTGAATCCGGTATGTCCGTAAACCTCAATGGGCGTTCCGGGGGGGCTGGTGGGACTTGAATTGTTATTTTGCGGATCAGGTTTGTCGAATCCAAGCCCGCGGCGGCTGATACTGCTCCTGCCGGTGGTAAAAGCTTCACGGTCTCTCTACTGAGAAAACGTTCCCCCCCTCCATATTCACCACCATTGAGCCACATCTGGTAGAGTTTGGCAAGATCATTGGCATTGGAAAAAAAGCCCGGCATTACCCGATATACCGCCAAAGAGTGCCGCACCTTCATCATGTACATATCCGCGAAGTAGCTGCTTGCGGAAAAAAAGGGTCGTTCTCTGTAGGGGTAATCTTATCAACTGACATATATCTAAGAGGTAGAAACGTAGTAGTAGTTGCCCCCCCAGCTTATTAAAAAAAGTTTTGCTTTACGTATGTGTCGAGGTCTGTTCCGGAAATGTTTTCCACAGCCTCCTTTAACAACATGAAATTGAGGCAGCTATAGGTGTAGCTTCCCCCCCTTCTTCTCAAAGGTGAGGCTATAACATCTTTAAGAAGGGCGTCGTACATTTTATCACTGCCGAACATCTCTTCAGCTATAGGTAGATGGAATCTACCGGATTTTTCGGTTGATATGAAATCAGGGATAAATTTGTAATCCGTACGACCCCCCCACGCACCTGCATAGTGTACGTTATATATGCTTGAGCGCCGCCCGAAAAGTGGGCCGGAATAGCTGCTTTCATCTATGGCTGTAGTGTAATAGGGAATAAATGATGTTATACCGGACTCATGAAGAAGCAGTGACCGTATGCTGGCTTTTGATTTGTCGCTTCCCTTTGTTTTCGGGACAAATTTACTTATGGGGGGGTCAAGAAGGCGTATTTTTTTTCTCATCGTACAGTTTCATAATGGCAGGAAGGGTGGCTGTCGCTTTGGTCACGGAAGCCAGGTCGTACACAGTTTCATCGGTTACCGCGGGACCATTGCCATAATCGTATTTTCCGAACTCTTTTTCGTAGATAACCACACCATCTTTAGCTACCAGTATCTGACAGCCCGGGTAGGCCTTCTGCCGTATCCCTTCCAAAGCAATACTTTCGATTCGGGCTAATCTCTCGGAAGGGATTTCCACCTCCTCAGGCATGGAATAACTCAGACGGGTTTTATTTGTATTGATACCAGTCCCCCCCTCCTTGAAAGATCCGGAAGTGACAGGAAGTTTACCTGTCATGGCAATGCCTCCGAAAAGAGCTTGGGCGGCACTCATTTGTGCAAACTCAGTTTCATCATATGCCATGATCACGGAGGAGGCATTGTTTGTGTGAGTTTGGAAATTACTAAGCATGTATGGCGATGTGAATAGTACCAGAACAGTTTTCTTGCATTTTGCAAGTTGCTGTGTTATGGTTGTATCCTGAGCACTGTTCATGTGGACAGAGACTATCACCAGATCATACTCATTGAGTTGATCTATACCGGGGAGAGCGGTGGGTTCTGCCTGGGCGGAAGCAACTTTATTGTTGCTCCCATCTCTGCCCAAAGGTACCGCAGTTGAGGATTTTGTCTGAAAAGTAGCTATATCGCCATATTTTTTTTAGAAATCTCTGGAATGTGTTTGATGAATCAGCGCCGATTGCAATTGAAGCTATTTTAACTTTGTCCAGTCCTTTGAGTGGTATCAACTCATCATCGTTTTTAATAAGAGTGACTGCTCCGTCGTAAATTTTTCTCTGAACCCATTCGGCTGTGGGTGAGTTTACCCGTCTTTTTATGTCAGATGTATTAATGGGCGTGAACTCATGAGCTCCCAGAATGTATTTGTAGGTAAGTATTTTCTTTACTTTTTCTTCAAGGAGTGATGCTGGAATGGTTCCATTATTGACAGCTTTTTTTTACAGACTCGAACTCATTGCCCTGATTTGCGACACCCAGAATGATGTCATTTCCGGCTATCAGAGCCTTTACACTGGCGTTGAGCTGATTGGAAACACTTTTCATAGACATGCCGTCAGTGAAAGTGAGCCCTGTGAAACCCATATCGTCTTTTAATAGATTTATCCCTATCTCCGGGGAGAGGGAGGCGGGCTTGCCATTTGTTTTTAACACGGGCACATTTAGATGCCCAAGCATTATGCCTGATAATCCGGCATTTACATATTCACGGAAGGGATAGAGTTCCACCTGCTCTAACCGTTCCTGATCGTGATTTACGGTAGGTAGCTTTTTGTGTGAGTCATCGAGTGTGTCTCCATGGCCCGGGAAGTGTTTTGCAACTGCCATAACCCCGTTCTCTTCCATGCCTTTAGCATATGCAATCCCCTGTTTTGCTACGTTTTGAGGGTTCTCTCCGTAAGAACGGCTGCCGATGACTGTGTTCAGGGGGGGATTGCTGTGAACATCTATTGAAGGTGCAAAATTCACATGAATACCCATCTCCTTGCACTGTCGCGCTATCTCTTTGCCGTAAAGCTTAAGAATTTCCTCATCTTGTATGGCACCAATAACTAAATTTCTGGGGGTATTTGGGTGCATCGCTTAACCGCATGGAGAGGCCCCATTCGCCATCAAGAGCGATCAGCAGTGGCAGGCTGGACAATCCCTGCGCATAATTGGTGATTTCTGCCTGTTGAGCAAGTGTACCTTTAGAAAAGAGCAATCCTCCCACTTTTTGATTTCTTATATAACCTGATATTCTTGACTTCCATCCGTTGTTGGGTTCGGCAATTGGCATGAAAAGCTGGCCTATCTTTTCATCCTGTGTCATTTCTGCGTAAACCGAATCCACCCATTGTGACGGATCCCGGTCATAGGCCTGTTTATACAGGGTTGTAACCACTTGCGACTTTAAAAGTATCGAACTTAATAAAAAGATATATATTATCAGGGTTTTCTTCATAGTTTTCTTCCTTTACAGTATTTGTCTCTTTACGTTTTTCCTTTTCTCAAAAAGTATATCTACCCTTCCCACAAATACTCCACGGCCGTTAGTCTGGAATATCATTACATCTTTGTTGTCGTTGTTTTTGCGAATGTTGGGCTCTTTCATGTAGGTGTGACTGTGACCGCCAATGATAAGGTCGATATAGCGCGATGATTCCGCAAGCTTTGTATCGGCGCTATAGCCTAGGTGCGACAGGCAAATAATCATATCGCACTTATCATGTTTCCGCAGTTTTGCTGCCAGCTCGCCCGCTGTTTTAAAGGGATCCATATATTTCATCCCCCCCTTGAAGTTATCTGAGGCGATAAGTCCCCCCCTTGGCTGAATATTGATTCCGATAATTCCTATGCGAAGGCCATCTTTTTTTTAGAATGATATATGGCTTGATCAATCCCGCAAGGGAAGTTTGAGAGAAGTCGTAGTTGCTTGAAACTACCGGGAATGATGCGGCACGAACTACCTTCTCAAGTATCTCCAGGCCGTAGTCGAACTCGTGATTCCCCCCAATGTAACCGCATCGTATTTCATCAAATTCATTGCCCCCCCTATCTCTACCTGTCCTTTGAAAAGATTGAAATATGGTGTGCCCTGTAGGAAATCGCCGGCATCGAGCAGAAGCACATTTTTGTTTTCTTCCCTTACCTGTTCTACAAAAGAGGCCCTTCGTTCTACTCCTCCCTTTCCGGGGGCTGTCCTGTCACTTTCAGGAAGAGGTTCAATCCTGCTGTGTGTGTCGTTTGTATGTAATATGACGATGCTCTTTGAGGGAGCGCCGGCAGGAAAATAAATAGCAGAGTGTAGAGTAAGTAATATTTTTTTTACCGATTTCATCTGATCAGGTGTTATTTTGTTACAATAATAGATTTGCCGACGGGTTTGATAGAGTGCATAACCCCCCCAACTTGATTATGTTATTTTTTTTACACAAATTCGTTTATCGAGTGCCGATTCAATCTCGTTTCCCTGACGAGTCTGTTCCTTGACAAAGTCAATCATCACATCGCGCAGAGTGATGCCTGTGTTACACTGTTTATGGCGTTCCTGAAAGCCGACATATTGTCGTTGCCATCGGCAAGGTAATCGAGAGTGACTATATGGTATATTGCGTTATCGTTTATTGGATTGCCATCGATTGTAACACTCTTGACTTTTCGGCCTTCGATAACGAGTTTCACGTTTGAGGATATGCCGGCACCGCCTATGCGAGCATATGCATCGAACATTTCTCTTAAATCGCTTCCCTTCAAATCAAGGAAAGTGATTGTGTTGTCGAAAGAGTATATCTCATACATATTGCCAATGGTGACAGGGCCCATGGGCATAGTGGCACGGTGTCCGTGCACATTCATCACTCCCAAATCGGCACCGCCGGCAAGATGCTCGTCACCGTAAGCCTTCATTACATCTGATGTGAGGTTTGTTAGCAGGCTCTCGGGACGTTTATAGTCCATGAATTGCGCGGAAGATCCGATAATCATATTCATCCCTTTATCCAGTTCAGCCTTGTATGATTGTACAAACGTCCGAACTTCACTGTTAGGTTGTGAATCAAAAGAGGAATCCATCTCTACAATGGTACCGCTCATCTCCGCAATCTGGTATTGCGATTTACAAGAAAGGAGTGAAATTGCAATTAATGCAATCAATATCGTCTTTTTATGCATACGTTATTTAAATTTTTTTTATTTATGGCAGTTCAGGCCGATCAAAACTAATATACCTGTGGCTGATAAATTACGAGCTGATATTATTAAAATAATCCTGTAATAATTAATGTTGTCAAAATACACCTTTTTCCCTTCAGAGGCAATATCGGAATAAAAAAAATAAACATTAAATATTGTTTTGCATGGTTGATTAAAGAAAAAAAATGCTAACTTTGCATCCGCTTTGCGTAATCTCTGTCGGCAACAACCCGTTATATTGCGTTCAAACAAGGTTAATTATTAACATAAAGCTTTATAAATAATGGATTTAATTAAGATAGCAGAAGAGTCTTTTGCAAATGGAAAAAAAAGAGTTCCCTGCATTCAAAAGCGGCGATACGGTTACAGTTGCTTATCGCATTGCTGAGGGGAACAAAGAGCGTATACAGCAGTATCGCGGTGTTGTGATCAAGATCGCCGGTCATGGTGATTCAAAACGTTTTACCGTTAGAAAAATGTCTGATAATATTGGCGTGGAACGTATTTTTCCCATGAACTCACCGTTTATCGAAAATATTACGCTGAACAGTGAAGGAAAAGTGAGGAGAACAAAATTGTACTATTTGCGGAAACTGCGCGGAAAAGCTGCTCGTATCAGGAAAAAGTATTTTAATAGTCGCAGACAGTCAGAATACAAAAATAGCCCCGGAATTTTCGGGGGGGCTATTTTTTTTGCGGGCACCTTGAGAATAAGCTTTGGCAGCAGACATTGTAATCGTGTATTAAATAATGGCAGCTACCAATTTTAGCGAGAGTGTATTTTCTGCAGCAGAATATGCTGAATTTTTGTTAGGCGTTCAGAATTTTTTTTCTATATTTGTCGAACTTTTAAAGGTAATCTGAAGGAAGTGCAGTCCATGAATACGGTTAAGACTCTATATCTGCCTGCGCAAAAGCTAAGCCTATAGTTCAGGCTGCGCAAAGGCTAAAACTACGGCTTATAATCAGGTTAAGCTCAGGCTCAATTCGAAGCGGCAACTTCGAAATTCAATACATTAATATGCTTCACAAAACGCAAGGTATAGTACTTGGCACGTCTCCCTATAGCGACGTTTATTCCATAACCCACGTTTTCACCCGTGATTTTGGAAGGGTGTCTTATCTGTTGCCCAAATCACACGGTAAAAAAAAGCGAGGATAAAAACATCTCTTTTTTTTCCCATTGTCGGTACTTAATATGGAGGTGGAGCACCTGCCATTACGTGATATTCAGCGCCTGAAGGATACGGAGATTGAATTCCCGGTGTATGATATATATACGAATATGACGAAGGTTGCAATAGCGTTTTTTTTGTCTGAATTTTTATCGCGTGTGCTCCGCGAGTCCGATAACAACGAATCGACGTATGACTTTGTGAAAAATTCTATAGAAACGCTTGAGGCTGCTGAAAAAGGCCTGGGCAACTTTCATCTGGTATTTATGTTAAGGCTGACCCGGTTTCTGGGTATCTATCCGAATGTGCAGAGTGGGCAGCTAATAAATAAAAACAGCTATTTCGACATGCTGCATGGAGAATTTGTGATGAAAGAACCTTTACACTCTCATTATCTTGACAGGCAGCAGAGTACTTATCTGTCATATTTTTACCGCATGAGCTATAACAATATGCACCTGTTTAAATTGTCACGTGATCAGCGGAACATAATAGTAGGGCAT
>JMBV01000290.1_pt1 | contig 17608 bp, 21 predicted proteins | sample 616531 | NCBI WGS metagenome assembly JMBV01 (sample SAMN02727904, study PRJNA239997) | anaerobic digester metagenome | biome: anaerobic digester; isolation source: mesophilic anaerobic digester inoculated with municipal waste water sludge... | place: Germany: Bielefeld University, CeBiTec ...
TCAAAACGCGTGATACTCATTGGTAATAAGATTGACCAACTGATAGAGATTCCAAAAGGCTTTAAAGATTTACTTGAAATGGAGACTATTTTCGTCTCGGCAAAACGTAAGGAAAACATAAATCTGATTTCAGATAGTCTGTTGAAATCGGTGTCAAGAGAGCAAATTGAAGACAACGCAATTGTATCAAACACACGCCACTACGAGGCATTATCAAATTCGCTCGATGCTCTTAACTCGGTGGAAGAAGCAATGTTACAGGGTATATCATCTGATCTGGTAGCAAGTGACATACGGCAAGCCTTATACCACCTTGGAACAATTACCGGCCAGATTGTCAACGACGACATACTCGATCATATTTTTAAAAATTTTTGTATAGGTAAATAAATTATTCTAAAGAATAGTTTAAAACATCTTTGAAAGCAATAAATCCTTATTAGCAATTTAGAAAATCAAGCTGATCTTGCGAACTACAAAATGCTACTCAGAGTTGCTGAGAATTAATATTTCTTAATATGCTTATCGAGGCCTTATCCGAACAAATTTTGAAAATCCGATAATGACAATGCCGGATAGAAAAGTTAGTTTCAGGTTTTATGAAGAGCTTAATGATTTTCTTCCGAAGGAGAAACGAAAAAAAGACTTTCTCGTATAATTTCCGCTATAATCAAAGTGTAAAAGATGCTATTGAAGCTTTGGGAATACCACATGCAGAGGTTGATTTGATCCTTGTAAACGGAAATTCGGTTGATTTTAGTTATGTTTTAAAAAATGGCGATTATGTTTCTGTTTATCCGGTTTTGAGAGCCTTGACATTTCATTGGTTTCCCGGCTTCGAAATGCGCCATTGCGTCAGGTAAAATTTATATTAGATGTGCATTTAGGGAAACTATGTAAATACCTGCGGATATTAGGATTCGATACATATTATCGGAATGATTTGGAAGATAGCGAAATAGTTTCCATTTCGGTAAATGAAAACAGAATAATCCTAACGCGTGATATTGGGATACTGAAGAATGGAAAGGTAACGCATGGGTATTGGGTTCGCTCCCAAAATTCGAGGCAGCAATTATGGGAGGTTATTCATAGATTTGATTTGGAAACATTTTACAGCCCTTTTATCGGTGTATTAGTTGTAACGGACTGATTCATCCGGTAGAAAAAGAAAAATAAGAGACATCTGTTGCGAGAAAACACAAAACGATTTTTTTACGGATTTTATCAGTGTAACGATTGTGGTAAAGTATATTGGGAAGGTGCGCATTATGAAAATATGCAGGAGTTTGTGAATAATATTATATCAAGAAAAAAAACTGCTAATAAGGTAAATGTTGCCTATTTTTGATTTTAAAATTTAAGTTTTCGATGCATCTTAAAAGACCTACTTTATTGATTGATAAACAAAAGTGTTTGGCCAATATCCGGTTGTTTGTCGTCAAAGCAGTTAAGTACAATTTACGATTCCGCCCTCATTTCAAAACTCACCAATCGGCTGAGGTTGGTAGCTGGTTTAGGGAGTTTGGGATAGATAAAATAACGGTTTCGTCGGTGATGATGGCTGAGTATTTTGCAAAAACGGTTGGAATGATATCACCATCGCTTTCCCAGTGAATATTGCAGAAACTGACGAGATCAATATTTTAGCAAAACAGATTAAATTAAACCTTTTAGTTGAAAATGTTGAGGCTGTCGGATCATTATCCCGCACACTGAAAAATCCGGTGGGTGTGTATGTAAAGATTGACACCGGTTATCATCGTAGTGGCATTGAAGTGGAAAAGTATGATGCCATTGCTGATCTGATTAATATTATTAGAAGGGCAGAAAATTTGAATTTTAAAGGATTACTTGCTCATAATGGGCTTACCTACTTACAATCAACGCCTGATGCAATTTGTAAAGTGCACGATGAAAGCCTGACAAAGCTGAAAAGGTTGAAAGATTCTTTGAAAAAAAAGCAGGTATTAACCCTGAAATCTCTATTGGCGACACACCTGCAGTTTCCCTTTGCCGGAATTTTGAAGATGTTGATGAAATTCGTCCTGGCAATTTTGTTTTTTTATGATTTGATGCAACAGGAACTCGGCGTTTGCCGATACGACCAGATAGCTGTTGCGCTTGCCTGCCCGATAGTCGCAGTACATGTTGAGCGTTTAGAAGTTGTTATTTGGGGGGGCGGCGCTGCTCATCTCTCAAAGAGGCATTAAATGATGAAGGTGGTGGAAAGGTTTTTGGAAAGGTTGTTCTACTTGATAAATTTGGCTGGACGTTACCATTAGATGGAACTTTTGTAAAATCCGTTTCGCAAGAGCATGGGATAATAAAAACTACCCCCCCTGAACATATTGACAAATTCAGCCCTGGGTATTTATTGGCATTTTGCCTGTACATTCTTGCCTTACCACTATAATGATAAAAGAAATATTGACTTTAAACGGAGAGGTAATTCATACCATGAATTGCTAATCTGTGTTAAACTTTTATTATTGCCAAAATCATTATAGGTCTATCAGGTTTCGGCTTCAACACTATTTGTTGAGGTTTCTTCCAACTCATCAAGGATTTTGTTGACGTCGCTTTCAGTGGAAATCAGTTTGTTTTTACAAATTTTGATCAACTCGGCGGCTCGTTTAACTTTTTCCGAAAGCTGATCTATTCCTGTTTCCCCCCCTCTTCGATATTGTTGACGATCTGCTGAAGTTCCTCAAAGGCTTCGATGTATGTTAGTTGTTTAGCCATGGTCTTTATTAATTGATTTATGTGTTATTTTACTTTTGATTGCTCCTTTGAATAAAATAGTCTCAACTTCATCGCCAACAGATGCATTATTGGCTTTTGTCAGCGCTTTTCCATTTAGTAACGTTATGCTGAATCCTCTTTTTAGAACATTATCAGGATGGAGCGCTCGAAGTTGATTTTCTGTTGACAGAATTTCATTACTGAAATTTTAACAATATCCCGGAGTTTTTTTTCTAGATTCAGTTTTAAATTCCGGATCTTATCAAATTCGTTTTTATAGGCCGATGGTGTATGTTTATTTAAATTGAGCTTTAAGGCTTCTAATTTTGAAAGCTGTACTTTATACTCCGAACGTATGTTTTGCCTGATCTGTTGGATTTTGCTAAGAATAACCTCGCTTTGTGTTGTTATCTTTTTTTTCGGCTACCGATTTAAAAAAAACCGCATTTCATTTTTCAATTTTTGTTCGGCGGAGCTGATTTTTTGTTGCGAAAGTAATTTGATCCTCTTAGCAGCTTCGGTTACCGGTATGTCGAAGTTCCTGTACCTTTGAATAAGAAAATCTGCCAGCTCGGTAGGGGTAATTGCGTTGATGTGTGCCACCATCTCTGTTACTGTTTCATTTGTAGAATGCCCGATACCGGTTAGTACTGGTAAAGGAAAAGTAGCTACGGCATGTGCCAGTTGAAAATTATTGTAACTTGTCAGTCCAATATCGCCACCTCCACCTCTGATGATTGCCACAGCGTCGAAGTGATGTTTACTCTGTTTATCCTTCGCAACTGTCCCATAATGGACTCGGGAGCTTTATCGCCCTGCAAAAGTGCAGGAAAGAGCATTGTAAAAAAATCTATAACCCCCCCAGCGGTTATCGTTGATGATCTTCATGAAATCAGATAATCCTTTACTGGTTTCGACAGAGATGATGGCAAGGCGCTGAATGAGAGGGCTGGCTTGTAAACGTTTATTTTGGTCGAAAATATTGGAACTTTTTAACCGGTTAATGGTGTTGAGCTTTTCACGTTCTAAATCGCCAAGAGTGTAGGAGGGATCAATATCGAGTATGGAGAGGCTAAGGCCATGTAAAGGAGTGAATGATATCTTTGCCAGGAAAAGAATATTAATTCCGTCTTTCAAAGGCTCGTTGAGCACTTTCAGAAAGGTAGAGTTAATTCGTTGGTAGTCAATATCCCAAAGGGTGGCTCTGATTTGAGCTACTATCTTTTCCTGCTTACGCTCAAGCAGATCGGGATAACAATGACCTGAATATTTATAATAATTTAGCTTGTTCATCTCGGCCTTTATCCAGTAGGTATCTGAATACCACTTCTGAAATGCTCGTTGGATGCTTTGTGTGATCTCAAGCAACGAAAAGACTTTATGGCCTTTAAAATATTCTGACATTGAATGGTTTTGGTCTTAGCAAATATAAAAAGTTGTTTTATAAAACTTTTTTTTAGAACGTAATTAATATGGATCAACATCTACAATTACCCTGACAGATTTGTGTTTGGCGTTTTTAGCAAAATAATCTAACAACTCTTTTACATCCTCTTTAAGTTGGCTTGTATGTTTAGTTTTTTTCTAATTTTATCAATATGTTTTTCAAATAAAGGCCTTTAATTTTTGACACAATTGGGAATTCAGGCCCTATAACTCTGTTACCGAGTTTTTGCTTTAATAATGAGGCAAGCTCATAGGCAGCTTCACTAACCTTTTGTTCTTGTTTATGCTGTAGCTGTAGTTCGATAAGCCTAAAATTGGCGGATATTTAAATCGTCGTCGTTCTGCGATCTGGTTTTGATAAAGAAGGTCGTAGCGGTTGTACACCACATATTTTATTACTTCATGGTCGGGGGGGCGGTAACTCTGTATGATTACTTTCCCGCGTTTGAATTTCCGGCCTGCTCTGCCGCTAACTTGTGCCATTAATTGGAAACTCCGTTCAAACGATCGGAAGTCAGGGTAGCTAAGCAGATTGTCGGCATTGAGGATTCCAACAACACTCACATTATCGAAATCGAGGCCCTTGGTAACCATTTGCGTGCCTACTAATATATCAATCTTCCGCTGTTCGAAATTACTGATGATATTTTGGTAGGATGATTTTGTTCGGGTTGTGTCGAGGTCCATTCGCGTAATAGAGGCTTTTGGGAAAAGTAAAGCCAGTTCGTCTTCAATTTTCGGTGCCAAACCCTTTCATGTGTAGCCCGGTATAACCACATTCAGGACATACTGCAGGAATGGGGATCGAATATCCGCAATAATGACATTTGAGCTGGTTATTTTGCTTATGGTAAATCAGGGTTACATCGCAATTTTTACAACAAGGCGTCCATTGGCACATACCACATTCGATACGAAGCGAGTATCCACGGCGATTTTGGAAAAGTATGATCTGTTCCTTGTTTTCCAACGCTTGTTCAATTTGATTTATTAACAATGAACTGAAATGTGATTTCATTGTCTTTCTTCGTGTTTCGATTTTTAGATCCGAGATTATAATTTCGGGTAACTCCATTCCGCCATACCTTTCGTTAAGTGTAGCAAGCGCATATTTGCCCGATTTTGCATTAAAGTAACTCTCAATAGATGGAGTTGCCGATCCAAGCAAAACGCGGGCATTGTGCATTTGTGCCAGAACTATTGCCGAGTCTCGTGCCGAGTAGCGCGGCGCAGGAGAAAATTGTTTGTAGGAACCGTCGTGTTCTTCATCTACAATGATAAGCCCAAGATTATTAAAAGGTAAAAACAATGCCGATCTGGCGCCAAGAATAACGCTGTACTTATCAGTTGCATCGGTTAAGCTATCATATTCTTGTATCACTTTGTTCCAGATTTCAACCCGCTCCATCATGCTATATCTGGAATGATAGACACCAACTTGATTTCCAAAATATTTTCTAACGCGATTTATCAACTGTGTGGTTAATGCAATTTCGGGTAATAAGAATAATGCCTGTTTCCCGCTATTGATCACTTCATCAATTAGCCGGATATATATTTCAGTTTTCCGCTTGATGTTACACCATGTAGTAAAGTAACATTGTGATTTTCAAAACCCTGTTTTATATGGCTGAACGCCGTTTGCTGTGGTTCTGTTAATATTATAGAAGAGACCGGTGTTGTAACCTCGAAGGACTCAAGACGGCTACCAGCTTTTTCGATTATTTCAAAACCCCCCCTTTCTTTCAAGAGCAGTTATCTGTTGTGTGTCAGCAGAGGCAAGTTGAAGCAAGTCGGATTTTTTTAATCATCGCATTTTCATCCGAAAAGTCATCTATATTGCTTAAAAACGACATCATTACCTCCAACTGTTTGTAGGCTCTTTTTTTCGAGTGAATCCATCAATGTTTTAATGGCCTCTTCGGTTCTGTATTTTTCGGTAAGTCGCATCCAGGTTTCCATCTTCGGGCGATAAACCTCTTTTAACTCCTCCTCCAGTAACACTACATTTTTCTCAATCAAATTTTTTTTATCAAAGGGATCACCTTTTTAAACTCCACAATGCGGGAGACCTCAGAAATAGTTAGCGATTTTTGTATATCAATAGCTTCAGCCACTAAATATTCGGTATTGTTAAGCTGAGAGGTGTCGCCATTGAACGAGGGATTTTGCACTATACGTGTTTCACTTGCAAGTTTTAATGCCGATGGCAATGCGGCATTCATTACTTCGCCTTCGAAGCACATATAATAATCTGCCATCCAATCCCAAAAATGAAACTGTATTGGATTTACAACCGGCGTATGATCAAGAACTGAAATAATGGGTTTTGCAGTATAATTTTCAGGCTTGTTGTGGTGTAATGTTTTAACAAGACCAGTATATAACTTTGATTTTCCGAACTGAACAACAACTCTCTTACCAGGCTCAACTTCAACATCTAAACCTGACGGTATTTTATAAGTAAAACTCCCAGAAAGTGGAAGTGGTAGTAATACTTCAGCGAATAAATCATCCATTTTTAAAGCTAAATTTGAAACAAAAGTAAGGTTTAAAATAGTCTGACAGATTTAAATCAAAGGAAGAAAGTATCAATTGAAAAGGCTGTTATCAGCAATTGGTTCGATTATTTTTGGTGAATTATTACGAGGTGAGTTTACAAGATTCGAAATACGATATGCCGTCATTTGTTCTGCCGGAAAGGGCTTTAGCAGATTTGTAAGTTCTTTTTCGTCGGTGTTATTAATCCATAGATCTTCACCTTTTTTATCTAAAATAACTGGCATACGGTTATGAATCTTAGTCATTAATGTATTTGGTTGGGTAGTGATAATGGCAAATGAAAAAAAATCGTTTCACCATTTGGTAGCTTACATTTTTCCCAAATACCGGCCATCGAAAAGATATTTTGATTTTTGAGAAATATCCGATAAGGAATTTTTTTCTTTTACTTCTTGTTTCCATTCATAAAAAGCATCTGCAGAAACAAGGCATCGTCTTTGTCTGAAAGCATTTCTGAATGATGGTTTTTCTAAAATGGTCTCGCTCCTTGCATTGATAAACTTGTTGCCAATAGAGATATCTTTTGCCCAAAATGGAATAAGCCCCCAGCGAAAAAGTTGAAACCTATTGATTTATCGTTTGTGATCACCGGTAAAAGTTGAGAAGGAGCACAGTTGTAGTTTGGTGTTAAATCGCCGTCGTTTACGCTAATGTCATAATGCTCGTTTACGATTTTTAAATCCGGAGCAAAAGAATATCTGCCGCACATTTGTAGTATGTTTAAGAAAACAATTTACAAAAATAAAAAGCTTCCTTTAATGGTTATATTTTATACCGACAGATGAACAACCAATTTTTACTTATGTTAAAGGATGAAAACTATATTTTTGCAAAAAAAATCGAAGGTAAGATATGGAAAAATTAATGATAGATACCAACCTTGATTATAAGGTGAAAGATATTAATCTGGCTGAGTGGGGTAGGAAAGAGATTGAGATTGCTGAAAAGGAGATGCCGGGTTTGATGGCAATCAGGAGGCAGTATTCAGAAGAGAAGCCTTTAGAAGGTGTACGTATTAGCGGTTCGTTACACATGACCATACAGACTGCTGTGCTCATTGAGACTTTAACTGAGCTTGGCGCTGACGTACGATGGTCGAGCTGCAATATTTTTTTTCAACCCAAGACCATGCTGCCGCGGCTGTTGCTTCACGTGGAGTACCGGTATTTGCATGGAAAGGTGAAACCATTGATGAATATTGGTGGTGTACTGCTCAAGCGCTATCCTTTCCGGGCGGTAAAGGGCCTCAATTGGTGGTGGATGACGGTGGAGATGCCACATTGCTCTTGCACAAGGGGGGGTTGCCGTTGAAAAGAATCCGGAACTGCTGAAAGCACAAACATCAAATGCCGAAGAAAAAGCAATAATGGGTCTGTTACAACGTACTTTTGTGGATGACCCAAAAAAAATGGCATCGAACGACAGAAGAGTGGTTAGGTGTGTCGGAAGAGACAACAACGGGTGTTAACAGGCTTTACCAGATGAAAGAGCGTAACGAACTACTTGTGCCGGCGATCAATGTGAATGATTCGGTAACCAAATCAAAATTCGATAATTTATATGGCTGCCGGGAGTCGTTAGCCGATGGAATTAAGCGGGCTACTGATGTAATGCTTGCAGGAAAGGTAGTGGTAGTGTTAGGATATGGCGATGTAGGGAAAGGATCGGCAAAATCAATGCGGGCTTATGGCGCTCGAGTGATAGTTACCGAAATAGATCCAATTAATGCCATGCAGGCCTCAATGGAGGGTTTTGAGGTAACTACTATTGATGAAGCTCTTAAAGAGGGACAAGTTTTTGTTACCGCTACCGGAAATAAGGATGTGATAACGCTTGATCACATGAAAAAGATGAAAGATGAAGCAATTGTTTGCAACATTGGCCACTTTGATAACGAAATTCAGGTAGAAAAGCTTAACAGCGACCCTACAGTAAGAAAAATTAATATCAAACCACAAGTTGACCGATATACTTTTGACGATGGACATTCTATTTATCTGTTGGCCGAAGGCCGATTAGTTAACCTTGGTTGTGCCACAGGACATCCATCGTTTGTGATGAGTAACTCTTTCAGCAATCAGACCTTGGCGCAGATTGATTTATGGAAAAACAGAAACAACTATAAAGTAGATGTTTACCGCTTACCGAAAATCATTGATGAAGCGGTTGCCAGGCTCCACCTCGATCATCTTGGAGTGAAGCTTACAAAACTTACCCAGGAACAAGCAGATTATATAGGAGTGCCAATTGGTGGACCTTACAAGCCTGAGCATTATAAATATTGATTAACAGATCTTATTCTTTTTAAGAATCTCCAACAAGTAAACGTAAACTAATTAAGCTTTTATTTGATTTTCTATATCTGCACTATTTATGCAATCAATGGAGGCAGCGATTGTGTTTGAAAGGATTCTGATAAACTAATTGTAAATGCGCAGGGTATAGCCATCATAAAAGGTTTTGTATGGGTAGAGTGCATATTTTGCCGGCCCTTCGTAAACAGTACCATCAATGATCAACCACTTGCTGTTGGTACAAGTATCAATTATAAAAGCCCGATTCATCAACAATCACTCGGTTGTATATTCCACAATTATCCTTTTTGTACGTGGGAGTTCGCTCATAAGCCTTGAATTCATTAGAAGAAAGCCGATAGGCAATAATACCTCTGCTTGGTGGCTCGGCATAAAGATAAACATATCCTCCAGGCGAATTCAATTGTATATATTCGGTGGAATTGGGATAAATAGTGAGATTTACATAGCCCACATCAATAGGTGGTTGCTCATCCTTTCCGCATCCGCAAATAAAGAAAAAACAAACAACGAGAGCGGCCAAAAATAATCGGGAAAGAAAATTCGTTCTTTGTTTCATCTAAAAGTATTTGAGTTTCTTAAATCTATCATTTCTTACTTACCGAAACTGATTCTGATCAATAATGAAAACGAAAATATGGATTTAATATTTCGACTGATTTGATATGCTAAGGGGTAAAAATTTAATTTTTCTTATCAGCGTTTTGTTAGTTTTAATAACTGCCGAAGGTTGTAAAACTCAGGCAATAAGGAAACAAAATAGAATTGAGAAAAAAATTAGTCGAAGAGGAACGTAGAAGGAAAAAGCCTATAAAGCATTAAAAACAGCATTTTCAAAGGCAGACTAAAGAGACGCAACAAAGAATGAAAGCTTCGCAAAAAAAAGACAAACGAATTATCAGAAAAGTCTTCGCAAATGAATTTTTGGCCGCTTTAATCAATTAAAGGTTACCTAAATTTTTCTTGAACAACATTTTAATATCTTAATTTTCAAAATTGTTGGGAAATGATACGGCTATTGAGTCTTTGTTTAGTAGGTTTTTTATTGTTCTGATTATGAATACTTCATAGAGGATACAATCTTGCCATATTAAAAGTTTTAAGTAAGTTTTTTTAGTGCATTAGCCCGAAATATCTATTTTTACAAAAAAAATTAAAGCTTATTAATAATCAAACATTATTTTTGCAAGGTTTTAAAGGACTAATGATCTGAAAATGTAGGAATATGGAAGACTTGTTTTACTTTTGTTGTTGGTTGCTTGGTTAGTCTTTTCATTTTATCAGCAAAATCAGAAAAAGAGACGAAAGGAGGCTGTAAAAGCTGCGGCTGAACGTGCGAAAATTGATGAAATGCGAAAAATAACACAGGAGGTGCAGCAAGAAAAGCAGAAGAGGAGTCGCCAGGGAAAGTTATCGAAACTATTTTAAAACTTTGTTGGATGACGATACTGAAACTTCATTAGAAGAGGAAACCATTGTTGAACCTGTTGTTAATTATGATGAAGATATCATTGAAGAAAAAAAACATTTATCAAAGGTATTTTGAGTCAAAATTTTCAAAAGATCAAAAAAATATTGGATAAAGAATTTGAAAGTCATGATAAAATCACTCCCACAATTCCTGTAACAATTGAAGAGGATTATGAAAAATTTGATTTAGCTGAAACTATTGTACAGTCTGATTTTGATTTGCGTAGTGCAGTTATCTATTCGGAGGTTTTAAAACGAAAATTTTAATTCAGTTTGAATTTAAATAATAGTAAAAACTGAAAAGGTTTGTTTGTACGATTTAAATATTACTAATTTAGCCGCCTTTAGTAAAATGTAAAATCTTATATAAAATTATATGGTATGTTAAAACATTTACTTTTAACAATTGTGAGTTTGTTGGCAATTAACGTGATGCTGTTTTCTCAAACGGGATCCATTCAAGGTAAGGTTCTGGATGTTGAAACAAACGAGCCAATTCCTTTTGCCAACGTAGCCATTTTTCTGGGGGGGTAGCCTCCTCACCGGAGCAACAACGGATTTTGACGGCAAGTACGCCGTTAGGTCGTTAAGGCCTGGTAGCTACTCTGTCAGGGCTTCTTTTATTGGATATCAAACTAAAGAAGTTGCCGGTGTTATTGTTCGCGCCGATCAGATCACTTTCGAGAACATTTCATTGAAATCTACTACTGAGGTTCTTGAGACGGTGGAAGTTGTGGATTATAAGGTGCCGCTTATTTCCAAAGACCAGACAACCTCGGGCGCTACCTTGACCTCGGAAGAGATTGAGAAGATGCCTAACCGATCAGCAACTTCAATTGCTACAACTGTCGGAGGTGTTTATTCAGATGCTGACGGAGGAAGCATTAGTATTCGAGGACAAAGAGAGGAGGGAACGGTGTATTATATTGATGGAATGCGTGTGTTAGGCTCTGCTAGTATGCCTGAGTCATCAATTGAACAAGTATCGGTTATTCTCGGAGGAGTGCCGGCCAGGTTCGGAGATGCTACAGGTGGTATTATCAGCTTGACAACCAGAGGGCCGTCCAGCGAATTTGGTGGCGGGCTTGAACTTCAAACTTCCGAATTCCTCGACAGATTCGGATATAACCGCCTCGGCTTTAGTTTGCAAGGTCCAATTTTAAAGAAAGACATGGGAACGTCGAAATCTTCTGTATTAGGATTCTTTGTTGCAGGAGATGTGGTTTATCGCAAAGATGGCAGACCGGCTGTTAGGGGTACACTGGATAAAATAACCGACGAATACCTTGCTTATCTTAAAGAAAACCCATTAAGACCGTCAGGAACAGGATTCGGAACATTTGATAATAGCCTCTTTACGAGGAGAAATAATACCGAATCAATCCATTCATCACTAAATACAGAGTCTTTAAATGTAAGCTTATCAGGTAAAATTGATATTAGGGTTTCTCCTACAATAAATATGTCTATTGGCGGCTCATATAACTTGCAGGATTATAAGGCATTCCAATATGCAGGTTCATTGTTTAATTGGGAAAACAACCCTCATGTTTACAATAATACGTGGAGATTATATGGAAGATTGACTCAACGCTTCCCAACTGATAGGGAAAGTGGATCGGCCATTAAAAACGTTTTTTTTATACTATTCAGGCAGACTATTCTAAGTTTTATCAGGTTGTTGAAATGAATCACATCGCGACAACATTTTTAACTATGGTTACCTTGGAAAGTACGAGACTTATAAACGTAGATCCTACGAATTAGGAACAGATACCGTTAATGGTCATATTTATACCAATGTTTATGTTCAGAATGCTTTTCAAGACACAGCTTTTACCTTTCAGCCTTATGATATGAACCCTGTGGTTGCACGCTATACGGAGCAGTACTATGAGTTTTATCCTGAAAAAGGAGATTGGCGAAATCCTTCAAGCGGATATTGGTTAAATGCAAATCAGGTACAACTTTACGGTGGATTGCTAAATGGACAATCTCCTGATAATGTTTATACTATGTGGCAGGGTGTTGGCACTCAGTATAATGGTTATTCCGTTTCTGATAATTCGCAAATAGGTATTTCAGCTAATGCTTCAGCCGATATTGGTAACCATGCAATTGAATTTGGATTACAATATGAGCAACGTACTAATGCTTACTATGGTTATGGGCCTGTAGGACTTTGGACTATGATGCGTCAGATTGCCAATGCACATATAAACGAGCTTGACAAAAGCAGCCCCCCCATCTTCTGATGGTTGATGGAGTATTCCAGGACACCATTAATTATGATCGCCTATATAGTTTTACCGATCAGAGGATTTTTGACATTAATCTAAGGAAAAAACTTGGTCTTGATCTTCAAGGAACAGATTGGATTGATATTGACTCATATGATCCTAATAGCAAAACAATCAATTATTTTGATGCAAACGGCGTTTTACATAAAAATGCATCTTTAGGCGACGGCTTTACAATTGACATGTTTCGCCCGATGAATTGTTTAATGACGGCTATAGTTATGTAGGCTTTATGGATATGATCCTTACGGAAATAAATTAAAAGGACGCCCTGCATTTGATGACTTTTTCAATAAAACAGAAAGTATCGTTTTACCTAACGGTCAGGTAAAATATTACAATACCCGTGATATTGGATCTTTCCAACCTATTTATATGGCGGGGGGGTATATTCAGGATAAGTTTGCCTTTGACGACTTGATCTTTAATATAGGTGTAAGAATTGACCGTTTTGACGCTAACCAAATGGTATTGAAAGATCCATTTTATTTTATACAGCCAAGACTGCTAAAGAGGTGGATAAAATTGGGGGGGACATAATGTTAGTCATCCTGGAAACATTAGTGGCGATGCTGTAGTTTACGTAGATAATAAGGATAATCCAACAGAAATTACAGGATATCGTAAAGGTAATGTATGGTACAATTCAACTGGTGGTTTAATTTTAAATCCCGACCTCCTTGATGCTGGTAACGGTATTATACCATATTTGGTTAACCCTGACCAAAAAGATTAGCTCTGATGCCTTTAAGGATTATGATCCTCAGGTGGAAATTATGCCTCGTATCTCTTTTCATTTCCCATTTCTGATGAAGCTTTGTTTTTTTTGCACATTATGATATTCTTACACAACGTCCAACCTCTGCTTTAAGGATGGATCCTACAGATTATTTCTTTATTGCTCAAAGAGGACTTATTAACAACCCTGATTTGAAACCTCAAAAACAATTGACTATGAGTTGGGATTCCAACAAAAAATAAGCAATACATCTTCATTGAAGATTTCGGCCTTTTATCGTGAAATGCGCGATATGATACAGTATTATCGTTTCAATGGAGCATACACTGGCATAACACCTTATTATGATAGTTATATTAATTATGACTTTTCCACAGTCAAAGGCCTCACCATTTCCTATGACCTAAGACGAACAGGAAACGTAAGAGCCAGGTTTGACTATACTCTGCAGTTTGCCGAAGGCACCGGATCGAGTCCTAATACATCTGCTGCACTTATTAGTGCTGGGCTGCCAAACCTAAGGCAAATACTTCCACTCGATTGGGACAGAAGACATTCATTCAATATTAGTTTTGATTACCGATTCGGAGAAGGTAAATCTTATAACGGTCCGGTAACCAGCAAGCAGGTAAAAGGAACTGATCAGGTGAAAACTATTCAATGGCTCCAAAATACCGGAGCTAACCTAACAGTGAGTGGTGGATCAGGCACGCCATTTACCCGTTCATCTAATATTATCGGTGTATATAGTGGCGGCGGCGGATATTTGCTTGACGGCTCAATCAACGGATCGCGCCTACCGTGGCAATTCCGTATGGATGCACGTATTGACAGAGATATAAATGTGACAGGCAAGCCTAACGCAAGAACATACCTTAATGTATATTTGCAAATTCTTAATTTATTGGATACAAAAAAATATTATTTATGCTTATCCCGCTACAGGCAGCGCTAATGATGATGGTTATCTTACAGCGCCCGAATGGCAAAGTAATATCAATACTGCAAACGATCCGCAAGCTTATCGTGATCTATATGCCTTACGCATGAACTCGCCAGGTAACTATAGCGTGCCTAGACAAATAAGACTTGGAATAATATTCAATTTTTAATCGAATCAAGACTGAAATGATAATTGAAAATAATAAAATTCAGATAGAAATGAGAAACATTTTACGACTACTGTTAGTTTTTGTAATTGTCGGTTTTATTGGCATACAAAGCTATGCAGAGAAACATGTTTTAGACGAGAAATCCAAAGAGCTTAAAGCCACTGCTGCTGGTTGCCAAGCGGGCGCCGGTTTTGCCTGGCTTGATGTAAATAACGTTAGAGCTCGTATCCATACAGGGGGGGGATATGTGGTGGAACTTAGATACAGGAGGAGGTGGTGGTAAGGGCCTCTACTTTGTGCCTGGTAATACTCAAAAAACATCTATGTTTTCAGCCGCTCTGTGGATTGGAGGACTTGACGTAAACGGACAGTTGAAGCTTGCCGCTCAACGTTATCGCCAGGTAGGAATTGACTATTGGCCCGGGCCACTCTCACTAGTAGATGCTTCAATAGATGAAGAAACATGTTCCGAATACGACCGTATGTTTAGAATGACACGACCGATGATTGATGATTATCTCGCATGGTGGTATAGCTCAAATAGGGCTGAAGAGTTCCCAAATTATTCAATTCCTGACGAGATATTAAACTGGCCTGCTCATGGTGATGTTGCAAAAGGACAAAGTTATTATCTTGCGCCATTTTATGATAACGACGGCGATGGCAATTATGATCCGACACAGGCGACTACCCATACTACGATATCGAAAATGCATTATGCCGAACACAAGTACCTACTATGGATGCTCAATATTACTACCCTAACGATCCGAACAACTGGAAATACGGTATCCTCGCCGACCAAGTTATAAAAGGAGACCAAACACTCTGGTGGGTATTTAATGATAAAGGAAATATACATACCGAAACCAAAGGCGCAGCTATCGGAATGGAGATTAGGGCGCAGGCTTTTGCTTTTGCAACAAATGATGAAATTAATAATATGAGTTTTTATAGCTATGAGATCATCAATCGTTCGACCTTTTCACTAACTCAAACATATTTTAGCCAATGGGTAGATTCTGAATTGGGTTATGCATGGGATGATTATGTTGGATGTGATATAGATAGAGGGTTAGGATATTGTTACAACGGTTATCCAATAGATGGTACCGGCGAAATAGAAGCCTATGGAGAACAGCCGCCTGCTGTTGGTGTTGACTTTTCCAAGGACCGTATATGGATCCCGATTTTATTGATAATCCGAAATACACTTTCATAACAAATGCACAAGGTGATACTATTGACAAAATACAAATTTGTGATGTTAGTATCAATGGAGTAAACTTTGGTGATGGCATTGTGGATAACGAGCGTTTTGGGATGAGACGATTTGTTTATCATAATAATACCGACCCGAACCCTGCTATTACTGACCCACACACTGCTCCAGAATATTATAACTACTTGAGAGGGATTTGGAAGGATAATACCAAAATGGTTTATGGTGGTACCGCACATGTCAGCGATCCTAAGGCTGTTGGACCTGAATGCGATTTCATGTTTCCGGGCGATACTGATCCATGTAACTGGGGGGGCACTGGAGGAATACCTCCAAATGATGGCTATAATCAGGATGGAAAATACTGGACTGAAGAGACGCAAAATAATCAACCTGGCGACCGCCGCTTCATGCAATCTGCAGGGCCTTTTACTCTTGAACCCGGCGCTGTGAACTATATTACGGTTGGTATCCCATGGGCCCGCGCTACAACCGGTGGAGCCTGGGCATCAGTAGAATTATTACGGGTGGTGGATGATAAATGTCAGGCACTGTTTGATAACTGTTTTAAAGTTTTGGACGGTCCAAATGCTCCTGATCTTACTTTCCTTGAATTAGATAGGAAGTTAGTTGTGTTTATATCGAATCGAAAAGGATCAAATAATTACAGAGAAGCATATAATGAGATTGACCCAAATATTCAATTAATAGAAGATTCAATACCACTACCACAACATGTACAGGATTCCTTACGTACATATGCCTTTGAAGGATACCAGATTTATCAATTACGTTATCCTGAAGTGAGCGTTGAAAGCCTTAAAGATCCTGATTTGGCTAGGTTAGTTGCTCAATTTGATGTGAAAAATGGAATATCAAAATTGGTAAATATCTATTTCGACCAATCTGTTGGTTTTAGTGTACCTGTTGTAGAAGTTGTTGGACGCGATGAAGGAATTGAGCACTCTTTTGTTTTGTCCCATGACGCCTTTGCCGAGAAAGACCCAAAAATGGTCAACAACAAACAATACTATTTTTTTGGCCATAGCATATGCTTTTAATGAATATGCACCATACAGTGAAGAACCTGGCGTGTTAAACGGGCTTTACGGACAGAAAAAGCCCTATCTTGCCGGCCGAAAAATAATAAAAACTTACACTGCAATTCCTCATAAAGCCGTAGGAGGTATGGTTCTTAATTCAGACTACGGCGAAGGATTTGAAATTACGCGATTACAAGGACAGGGAAATGCAGGAGTAGGTGTTAACCTTTCAAAAAGTACAATAGATGAGATTTTATCCAAACCACCAATAGCTTATCAATCAGTAGTCAATCCACCTTACGGGCTCGCAACGTTAGAACAAAATCTTATTCCTAAAACTATTTTTGGTGATGAAGATTACCCCCCATAGCATATATGCCTAAATATGAAAAAGGAAGAGGCCCATTAAAAGTTAAGGTAGTTGATCCAATGAATGTTAAAGCCGGGAAATATAGGGTAGAGCTTTTTAATGTTGAAAATACATTTACAATTAATAATGTTGGGGGGGATACAATATGGGATGAAGCCGGAATTGCCAGAGCCAATTGGAAATTGACTGACTCGAACAATAATTCATGGGTGTCAGATACTACCATAGAAGTTCGTAATGAGCAGCTAATCCCTGAATTGGGAATATCTATTAATGTTGAACAA
>JMBV01000291.1_pt1 | contig 17583 bp, 27 predicted proteins | sample 616531 | NCBI WGS metagenome assembly JMBV01 (sample SAMN02727904, study PRJNA239997) | anaerobic digester metagenome | biome: anaerobic digester; isolation source: mesophilic anaerobic digester inoculated with municipal waste water sludge... | place: Germany: Bielefeld University, CeBiTec ...
AAAAATAATAGAAGGGGATAATTATGAAAGGACCAGATGAACAAAAGACAACAGGGTTAGAAATTAATTTAGATAATTTAGCTTACAATATGAGACAAGTGTCTAAGATAGTTGATAAAAGCACATTAATAATGGCTGTAGTAAAAGCTAACGCATATGGACATGGTTCCATAGAATGTGCAAAAACATTTTTAGAAAATGGAGCACATAGGTTGGCAGTATCAACATTAGTGGAAGGAATTGAGTTAAGAAAAGCAGGAATTAAAGCTCCTATTCTAATATTAAACTATACATCACCTAGTCAATATAGTTATGTTATAAATTATAATCTAACTCAAAATATATATAACTATGAAGATGCTAAAATATTATCAGAAAAAGCAGTGGAGTCAAATAGGGATGTAAATATACATATAAAATAGATACAGGGATGGGTAGAGTTGGATTTTACCAAAGGAAGAATCCATATATGATATACTTAATATATGTAAGCTTCCTAATATAAATGTAGAGGGTATGTTTTCTCATTTTGCTAAATCAGATGAAAAGGATAAATCCTATGTGGAAGAACAGTATAGAAGATTTATTTGGGTTGTAGATAAGTTAAAGGAAAATGGTATTGAAATACCAATTAAGCATATATCTAATTCTGCAGCAATAATAGATACACCAGAATATCAATTAGATATGGTAAGGGCAGGTATTGTATTATATGGATATTATCCTTCAGAGGATGTAAAAAAAACATAGAATAAATATTAAACCTGCTATGACATTAAAATCATGTATTTCTAATATTAAGACGGTTCCAAAGGATACAGGAATAGGATATAATCAAATATTTAAGACTAAAAGAGAATCTGTTATTGGAACCATACCAATAGGATATGCAGATGGGTATTCAAGAATGCTTACGGGTAAAGGTGAAATATTTGTAAAGGATAAAATAGTTCCTATAGTAGGGAAAATATGCATGGATCAAATGATGATAGATATAACAGATATTGATAATGTCAATATAGGAGATGAGGTCATTTTATTTGGATATGAAGACGATAGATATCCTACTGTAAATGAGATTGCAAAAGCATTGGGTACAGTCAATTATGAATTAATTTGTATGATGGGTAGAAGAATACCAAGAATTTATATAAAAGGGGGGGAAAATATTAGCCATATTGTGAATTATATTTTAGACTAGTGCATGATTTTAGCAAGTTAATTAGTTGACACCAATTATAGTATCAATATATAATTATTATATACTATTTTTCTCCAGACTTAGCTTTCTTTACAAGGAAATGGGGGGGGTGGGAATTTATGATTGAAGTCGATCAGGTGATCCCAGTGAAATATGATAGTACATTGGATTTGATTAGGGAATGTCTTAAACTCCATTATAAGGAGAAATGGGTTCAAGATGTTGATGAAAACCTAAAATGTGGATACGAAGAAATGAGTCAATTAAATTCAACCCTTGCAGAGATGGGATTAGAAGAAGATATCTCAGATTTGGTAATGTATGAATCTATATTGATTGGGCGTGAGAGGTTGTGATGGTAAAAAGGGGGGGAGACGTTTTTTTTACGCCGATTTAAGCCCGGTTGTAGGTTCTGAACAAGGGGGGGAGTTAGACCAGTTTTAGTTATTCAAAATGATATAGGTAATAAATATAGTCCAACTATTATAATAGCTGCGATTACATCACAAATTAATAAAGCAAAGTTACCGACTCATGTAGAGATTACAGGGCAAGAATACGGGTTACCAAAGGATTCAGTAGTTTTATTGGAACAAATTAGGACAATAGATAAAAAGAGGCTTAGAGAAAAATAGGTAGATTTGATGATGAAATGATGAGGTATGTAGATGATTCACTAAAGATAAGCATAGGCTTAGTATCTCTAAAGTAACAAAATTTTAATACATATTAAAAAAATAAGCATTAAATAATGCTTATTTTTATTGGTTTTATAGTATAATAGTAAAAGAATGCATGAACTATAGGAGGAGAAAACATGAAGTCTAAGATAAAAAGATTATTTATAGGAGTAGGGACAGCTGTTATCTTACTTGGTTCCACCATAGTATTTTCTGAACCAGGTTCTGATAGGGATCCCTTAGTAAGCATGAGTTATGTAAATAATAAATAGATCAATTAAAAGAGTATATAGATATAAAAATTTCTAATTCCAATGGTGGTGGGAATAATTCAAATGAAATAGTAGTAGTTGAATTAGCTAAAGGTGAATATTTAATAGGTAAGGCTGGTACAGAGTTTATATTACGTGGTGGAAAGTCTACAGCTTATGGAGTAGAGGTAGATAGGGGGGGATTGCAGATACAACTGAAGGGAAAGATATTGATAATACAGAAGACCTATTACCTTATAATCATTTAATAATAATTCCTAGAGATGATGGAAGAGGTGCATATGCTATTTCCGATTCCATATTTATGGTAAGGGGGGGAGAATATGAAATAAAGTAGATAGATGTCTAAAGTTGGAATTGAAGGGAGGGTGTTTTTAAATAATGAGGGTACTTCATTTAATAAGTGGAGGAGATACAGGAGGAGCAAAAACTCATTTAATTTCTTTAATGAAGGGATTAAATAAAATTATAGACGCAAAGGTTATATGTTTTATCGAAGATACATTTTATGAAGATGTAAAAAAAAGCCAAAGTCAATATAGAAGTATATAAACAAAAAAAGCAGGTCTGATATGTCAGTAATCCATAAATTAGTGAAGGAAATAAAAGAGGGAAATTACGATATAATTCACTGTCATGGTGCAAGGGCAAATTTTATTGGAATGTTTCTAAAAAGAAAGATTAACAAACCTATGATTACTACAATTCATAGCGATTATAAATTGGATTTTAAGGATAATTTTTATAAAAGACTAGTATTTACAACCTTAAATACCATAGCATTAAAGAAATTTGATTATTATATTGCAATTTCAGATAATTTCAAGGAAATGCTTATTAATAGAGGCTTTGAATCTAATAAAGTTTATATTGCCTATAATGGGATAGATTTAGATGTGGAACCATTATTTGCATCAAAGGAAGATTTTCTTAAAAGATATAATATAAATGGTGAAGACAAGATAATAGTAGGTATAGCTGCCCGCTTGGATTTAGTAAAGGATCATGAAACTTTTATTAAGGCTGCAGATATAGTGCTAAAAAAAATAGGAAGGATGTAATATTTTTAATAGCTGGAAATGGAAATGATGAAGATAGATTAAAATCTATGGTAAAATCCTTAGGAATAGAAGAAAGTATCCATTTTTTTTAGGGTTTGTTAATGATCCCTACTCGTTTTTAATGCTATTGATATAAATGTACTAACATCTATAAGTGAAAGTTTTCCCTATGTAATCTTAGAAGGTGCTATAATGAGAAAGACAATTATATCAACTAAAGTAGGAGGAGTAGGTAAATTAATAAAGGATGGATATAATGGTTACTTAATAGATATAGGTAATGAAGAAGATTTAGCTAAAAAAATAAATATATTGTTAGATAATAAGTCTAATATAAAGAATATGGGAGAAAATTTATATAACGATGTAAAAAAATAATTATTCTTCTGATTCTATGGCTCAAACCCATGTGAAAATATATAAAGAAATTATAGATAAATGGAGGAAGTAAGGATGAAAATAATAAATGGAAAAGGTAAATTATTTGGCATAATAAATATTATAGATTTAACAGTATTGCTAGTAGTTGGTCTAATATTAGTAGGTGGGGGGGCAAAAAGGATGAAATCAAAACCTATAATAGTCAATGATGAAACAAAGGCAATAATTACTTATGAGGTATCTGATATTAGAATGGTATCTGTAGAAAATATAGTTGTGGGAGATTCTTTATATCATTATGATAAAGGTGGATATATAGGAGAAATTATTGAAACTAATTATGAACCATATACAGAACCAGTAGAATCTGATGGAAAATGGGTAGATGCAGAAGTTCCTAATAAATATGTAGTAACCTTTAAGGTAGAAGCAGATGTAAAAAATAATCCTGATGTCATTTTAGTAGGTGGAGAGCAAACTAGAATAGGAACACAATATAGATTAAAAAAATAAAAGAATTGCATTTTTTTTGGAACAGTAATGGGAATGGAAGTACTTGACTAATCTAGGAGTGATAGTATGTATAATAGCTATGTAGTAGGTTTTTTTTAGTAAAAATATGGGAGAATTTTGTATGTGCATATGAAGGAAGTTTAGTCAAGAAGGTAATTGATAGAATAGATAAATTCCTAAAATTTATATTTAAAGGTTCCATAATAAAGAAGATATTTACTAAGGATAATCAAAATGTTAAAAAAAAGCTTGTTTTATAGGATTTATTCTTGGATAGCAAAAATCTATGGGGGGATATATGGATTAAGATTAATAAATATATTAAGAAAATTAGTCAGACCAGTTTTAGTTATAAAATTATACATAATAGATTTAAAGATGATATTGAAGTTATAAAGACAATTTTAACCTTTATATCCTATTTTAGTATGGTAATTATTATAAAAAAATCTATTAAATGGATATTTTTTTAGGAAGATCAAATATAATATCTATGGTTTTAATAGTATGTTCTTTAATAGTAATATCCATAGGAGATAATATAAAAGAAATTTTAAACAATTCATATGTATATAGATTTATTGAGAGTTTATTTACTATAGATGAAGGGGAGAACAGTGGTGGTAGGACAAATTAAAAACAAAGAAATATTTATACCTATATTATTAGGTGTAGTTTTTTTCCACTTTATATAATATCTTCCCTTTAAAATATTTATATTTAGGAGTTATAGGATTAATAGGTGTAGTTTTAGTACTATATAATATAAAATTAGGATTAATGGCTGGAGTATTTATGTTGCCATTTCTGCCAGATATGCTAAGTTTATTATTTATGTTTTTTTAGTAGCTGCATTTTTTTATAGGGAAACCTTTAAAGAAAATACACCCCCCCTAACTCAAAGCCCTATTGATATGCCAATAATATTGTTTGGTATTATAATTGTAATATCTACGATTACCTCGATTAATCCTGCTGGAAGCCTTAGAGATTTGGCATTGCATTCAGGAGGATTAAGTTTTTTTATTTGTCATGGTAAACAGTATAAAAAGCAAAGAAGACTTTAATAAAATAGTTGTTATGTTAGTATTTTCAGCAACATTAGTTGCTTTATACGGACTATTTCAATATATTGTAGGAGTAGAAATGGAAGCTGCTTGGCTTGATGTGGAGAATAATCCAGATATTAGAACTAGGATTTACTCAGTATTTCACAATCCTAATATACTGGCGGAGTATTTAATAATGACAATACCTTTATCTGTGTCATTATTTTGGCATAGTAAGAGAATTCATAAAAAGATAATATTTTTAGGAACTACTTTAATAATGTCTTTAGCTTTAGTTTTGACATTATCCCGTGGCGGATGGCTAGGATTTGCTTTTTCTGCATTCATCTTTATTATCTTAGTTGAAAGAAGATTGTTATTAACCTTAATACCTATTACATTAGGTGGAGTATATTTATTACCGCAAACAATAATAAATAGGATATTAAGCATTGGTAATTTAAGTGATTCGTCTAATGCTTATAGAATAACGATGTGGGAAATTACTCTAGATATAATAAAGGATAATTGGGTAGCTGGAGTTGGCTTTGGTCACTTACCATTTAAACAAACATTTGAAACATATATAAGAACGCATCCTACGTTCCATGCCCATAATACTTATTTAGAAACAGCTGCAGAAATGGGTATTCCTGGATTAATAGTATTTTTGTTGTTCTTATTTACTTTATTTAAATATGGAATTAAGAAGTTAGTTAAATCAGAAGATAAATATATAAGTACTGTATCTGCAGGTGTATTATCTGGTTTAGGAGGAGTAATGTTTCATGGCGCCGTAGAAAACGTACTTTATTTACCAAAGATAATAATCACCTTTTGGATACTGGTTTCCTTTATTTTAACTTTAGTAAGAATCCAAGACGGAAAAAAAAGGAGATTTCTTAACAAAGGAGAATTTATATGAATTCAGTTAAATCAATACTTATGTCTGGATATTATGGATTTGACAATAGTGGTGATGATGCAATATTAAAGGCTATAATAAAAGATATTAAGGAATCTAATAACAATATAGATATAGTAGTTTTATCTAATAATCCAGAAAAGACTAACAAAATGTATGATGTAAAAGCAGTTAATAGATTTAAATTTAAAGAAGTATTTAAATCTATTAAAGAAACATCTTTGCTCATTAGTGGTGGAGGTAGTCTTTTACAGGATGTTACTAGTACTAGGTCTTTATTTTACTATTTAGCCATTATGACATTGGCTAAGATATTTAAAAAAACCTGTAATGGTATATGCCAATGGTATTGGGCCAATAAATAAGAATATAAATAGATTCTTAACTAAATTGATATTAAACAAGGTTGATTTAATTACCTTAAGGGACGAAGATTCAAGACAGTATCTGGAAGGAATGAAGGTAAAGAATAAGAATATAGTAGTTACTGCAGATCCTGTATTTACCTTAGAACCTGTATCTAATCACAGGGTAATGGAAATATTAGAAAATGAAAATATTCCTTTAAATGAAAGATATATTGGATTTTCCATAAGAAAATGGAAAGATGACGAAAATTTAATAGATATTGTTTCGAAAACCATAGGCTTTATAATAAGCAAATATAATACTAAAGTAATTTTAATTCCTATGCATTATCCTGAAGATTTAGATATTAGTTTAAATATATTAGGCAGAGTAAAGAATAAGGATTGTTTTGTGTTAAAAGATAAATATACTGTAGAAGAGATTATGGGGGGGATAATAAAGATGCTAGATTTAATTGTAGCTATGAGACTTCACTCTCTAATATATGCTGCTACACAGGAAGTACCCATAGTAGGTTTATCCTATGATCCCAAGGTAGAAGGGATATTGAACTCCTTGGGTATGACTCATATGTGTCATGTGGACAACTTAAAATACGATGATCTTATTGAAAATATAGATTTTGTTTGGGAAAGAAAAGAAGAACTAATGGCTAGCTTAAGAGAACAAGATAAGGAATTAAAAGAAAAGGCCTTATCCAATGTAAAGATGGCCTTAGATTTATTGGAAATAGGTGATTAAATGGATAGTATAAATATATTTGGAGTAAAATACATAATACCACTTTAGATGAAACAACAAAATTAGCAGGAGAATTTTTAAAAGGAGAAAGTTTAAAGGTAATTTATACTCCAAATACTGAAATAATAATGGCTGCAAAGGATGATATGGAACTAAAGGAACTTCTTAATAGAGGGGGGGATTTAATTATCCCTGATGGTATTGGATTAATCTATGGATCAAGGATTCAAAAGAAACCACTAAAAGAAAGAGTAACGGGATTTGATACTTCAATAAAACTATTGGAAGTTGCAAATAAAAATAATTATAGTTTATATCTTTTAGGTGGTAAGGATGGAATTGCAGAGGCTGCTGCTAAAAATATAAAGGATAAATATCCTAATATTAAAATTGCAGGATTTCATCATGGTTATTTTAAAGGCAGTCATTTAGGATTAATAGGAGAAAAAGAAGAGTTGGAATTAATAGATGAAATAAATAGTGTAAAACCAGACATTATATTTGTAGGATTAGGATTTCCAAGGCAGGAGATTTGGATAGATGCAAATAGGGATAAGTTAAATGGCAAGGTAATCATAGGTAATGGTGGAGTTATGGATATATTATCAGGTAATGCTAAGAGGGCACCTGAAATTTATCAAAAACTTGGACTGGAATGGCTTTATAGATTAATAAAAGAACCTTCAAGAATAAAAAGGCAAATAGCTTTACCTAAATTTATGTTACACGTATTGTTTAATAAAGATGTAGTTAATTGATATAGTTAATTTTAGGACCTCTGACAGTGTTTAGGGGGGGTCTTTTTTTAGCGAGGAATATATCTTACATAATCTAACCCTATGTAGAATATTAATATTAATAGTTAAGGAATATTTAATATGTAATTGGGGGGGGATTAGGGTGAGAAGATATTTAATATTTGGTTTAGCTTTAATAATTATTATGGGTAGCTTAATAGCACCTAAAATAATAAGGGGGGGAAAAGAAGGATTAATAAAATTTAAACAAGTATCTGAAGAAGATATACCTGAAAAAAATTCTTGAGATGTTACCTAAGTATATCATGGAAGAAAGGGCACTAACTTGTAAGTATAGGGATGATATTTATGTTATAGTCACAAGAGGTGAAAAAAAAGTCACAGGGTTTTTTTTGTAGATATTGAAAAGATAGTTAAAGAAAAACATTCCAAGGATAAATATGATATAGTGGTATATGCCAAATTTATAGATCCAGATCCAAATGAAGTATTGCCACAAGAATATGATTATCCTTTTATTATAGTAAAGACAAATCTTAAGGCGATGCCAGAGCAAGTGCATTTAGATATTGAGTATGTGGATTAAATATACATATGTATATAAAATATAAGGGAGCCCTCAGGACTCCCTTATATTATTCACTGGCAAAATTATCGAAGTATCCTTGAACAAGAACCACTGGAGTTCCTTTATCACCGCTTCCACTAGTTAAATCACATAAACTTCCTAACAAGTCTGTAATTTGTCTAGGGGTGGTGCCTAAGGATTCTGCTTGTCCCAATAGGTCTACATCCTTACTATAGATTTTTTTGTTTAACAGCAGATAAAATATCCTCTTTATTTAAATCACTTAACTCTGTATCAACTACATATTTTAGTTTGATTTCATTAGGAGTTCCACATAAGCCCTTTGTGTACCCAGGTGCTACTACTGGATCTGCTAGTTCCCAGATTTTTCCTACAGGATCTTTAAAAGCTCCATCTCCATAAACCATAACTTCTATATTTTTACCTGTTTTTTTCAATAAGTCTTTTTTTGTATTTCTTCTACATAATACTGACTATTCCTAGGGAATAATTTTACTTCATGATCAGATGCTAAATTAGACCCTAATAATCCATACTCAGGATTATAGCCACTGCCATCTATAGAAGAAGTCAATATATCATCTAATCCCAATACTAAATTGGCACCAGCATCTTTTAAAATTCTCTTAGTCCTTTTTCTGTCATGGACATTGGCAACTAGTATATCCTTAGTATATTTAAGTATAGTTCTTGGGTCGTTAGAAAAGTAAATATCTATATTTCCATTTCCCATTTCCTTATATAAGTTTACATAATCAATTCCAGTAAAAGGATGTGCTACTTTTTCACCAAAAAGTTTTCTATAATCTTTTCAGTCAATGTATCGGAATAAGGATTGATTTTTAACTCATCCATTTTATCTATATCCATTAGATGATTTCCAACTTCATCAGCTGGATAGCTTAGTAGAAGATGGATTTTTTTTATTACTCATTGCAATTCCTTTTAATAAAATTGAAAATCTATTTCTGCTTAATATAGGGAAAACAATACCTATTTCACCATGAAATTTAGCTGCCACATCCTTTGCGATTGCGTCAGCAGTGGCATAATTACCCTGTGCCCTAGCTACTAAGGATTCAGTTATCCCTATAACATCTTTATTTTCAAGTTGGAAACCTTCGCTTTTAGCAGCCTCTAAAACAGAATCCACTACAATGCTAATTAAATCATCCCCCCCTTCTTTAACAATAGGGGGGTTCTTATTCCTCTCACTGTAGTACCAATAGTTCTATTCATATTATTGCCTCCCAAATAACAAAATTAAAATACCTTATATATTATATCATATTATTGACAATTAATAACTTTCTTTTCAGTAAAGATAAAATCTACAGGTATATCAAAACTATCTTTAGGTACTTTATCTATGATTTGTACTTCAAAAGCTATACCTATTTCACTATATCAGATAATCCAGACAAAAATCTATCATAATATCCTCCTCCATACCCTACTCTATATCCATATTTGTCAAAGGCAACCCCCCCTGGAACAATAACTAAATCTATCTCTTTGGTCTATAAATCTAATAAATGCCTCTTTAGGAGTTAAGATATTATAATATCCTAATTCTAATTCATTAAAATCTTTAATATGTGAAGGTTTAAGTTCTTTAGTTTTAGGAAAAGTTACAGGAACTACAACTTTTTTTTCCATCATCAATAGCATGTTTAATAAAATCATGGGTATCAACTTCATCAGAAAAACTTATAAATGTCATAATTGTATTTGCATTTTTATAGTAAGATGAATTTAAAATAGAACTAATTATTTTTTTTACTAGAGTTTTTATGGTATGTTTTCCCTAAATTTCTTCTCTTATCCAGAGTTTCCTGTCTAATTATCTTTTTTTTCTCAAATAAATCACCTCAAATAGTTTATTTATCTTCTAATCTATATTATAATATAATATTAAGAGAATAATATAGATATTTTAATATATACTTATAGTTTAAACATCGAGGTGGGAAATTTGATTAAGCTTATAAATGTAAGCAAAGAATATAATAATGGCGTAAATGCCTTATCTAAAATAAATTTAAATATTAGTAAAGGTGAATTTGTTTTTATAGTAGGATCTAGTGGTGCCGGGAAATCTACTTTAATAAAATTATTACTTAAGGAAGAAGAACCAACGGAAGGTAAAATTTACTTAAATGATATGGATATAACCAAAGTAAGGAATAGGAGGATTCCTTATATACGAAGGAGCATTGGGGTAGTATTTCAAGATTTTAGACTGTTACATAATAAGACAGTATATGAAAATGTGGCTTTTGCTATGGAAATCCTAGGAACACATCCTAAAGAAATTAGACGAAGGGTACCTATGATACTTAGTATGGTAGATTTAAGTAGAAAAGCATCATGTTTTCCAGATCAATTATCTGGTGGAGAACATCAAAGAGTGGCAATAGCTAGAGCTATAGTTAATAATCCCCCCCTGTATTAATTGCAGATGAACCTACTGGAAATTTAGATCCAGATACTGCTGGGGGAAATAATGAAAGTATTAACAGATATCAATGCTAGAGGTACTACTGTTCTTATGGCAACCCATGCTAAGGATATTGTAGATAGTATGAAAAAGAGAGTCATAGCCATAGAAAGAGGCTTAGTTGTTAGAGACGAAGAGAAGGGTGGTTATGGCTATGAGGCTTAGACTAATAAAGAATATTACTAAACAAGGTTTTCAAGGAATGTGGCGGAATAGGGGAATGGGTTTAGCATCAGTTTCTTCTATATCTGCAGTACTTATGATTCTGGGAGTAGTATTAATCTTAATTTTAAGTATCAATTCATTGGTAATAGATACCCAGGGTAAATTTGATGAAATAGAAATATTTTTATATGATGATATTACAGATGAACAGTTAATAGCTATAGAAGATATGGCTAGAAGCAAAGAAGGAGTATTATCAATATTATTTAAATCAAAAGAACAAGCTTTAGATATTTTAAAAGAAGACTGGGAAGATGAAGCTTATCTTTTAGAAGGACTTGAAGAAGAAAATCCACTACCAAATTCTTATGTCATTCAATTAAAGGATATAAAATATGCTGATGATATTGTAAATACAGCAAAGAAAATGGATGGAATAGAAAAGGTTCAATATCATAAGGAGATTATAGACAAGCTGATGATATTTGCTAATTATATTCGAGTAGGTGGAATAGTTATAATTGCAGCTTTAGTATCTGTATCTATATTTATTATATCCAATACAATAAAATTAACAGTCACTTCTAGAAGTAGAGAAATTAATATTATGAAATATGTAGGTGCTACAAATGGGTACATTAAAGGACCCTTTGTAATTGAAGGAGTGCTATTCGGTTTGTTGGGCTCCTTAATATCAATAGTAGTAGTATACTATGGTTATGGATATTTCTTTGACTTAGTAAATGAAACATTGTATTCCTTATTTACTATAATGCTTGTTCCACCAACTAGTATATTCAAAGATATTTCCATAATATTCGTATCCATTGGAGCAGGTATCGGAGCTTTAGGTAGTTTAGTGTCAATGAAGCGATTTCTTAATGTTTAGGGGGGGTTAATATGACTAAGAAAAGGAGAATCATATATCTTTTAGTAATAGCTATATTATGTTTAAGCTTTGTACAAGTTTATGCAGATAATTTAGATAATTTAAGAAAAGAACAAAGAAATGTTGAAAAACAAATAAAGAATACGCAAAAACAAATAAAGAACATTGAAAATCAAACTAAGGACGTTTCTAAACAAATCCAAGATTTAGATAGGAAAGTAGATAAGGCAACTACAGATTTAGAAAAGGTTGAAAAGGAATTAGATCAAATAGAAAAAAAACATAGAAAAAAACCACATTAGAATTAGAGGAGGCAGAAGAAAATTTAGAAGAACGAAAAGATACCTTTAATCAGAGAATAAGGGTAATGTATATGAATGGAGATACAGGATACCTAGAACTTTTATTATCTTCTTCTGATATTAAGGATTTTCTTTCAAGAAAAGATGTAGTTAAATCCATTGCTGAACATGACAAAAAGCTTATTAAGTTTATGAAGGAACAAAGAGATTTAATTGATGAAAAAAAAGACAGAACTTGAAGCACAGAGAGCATCTGTGGAGGTAACTAAATCTAAAATAGAAGCAAGAAAAAAAAGAGTTAGATAGGGTTAGTCGTGAAAAACAAGAATTAATGGGTAGATTAAAGGAAGATGTTAAATCTTTAGAAAAAGAATATGATAAATTAAACGATTATGCAAAGGAAATAGAATCTAAAATAATTAAGCTACAAAGAAACACTGGACCATATTCTGGTGGAAAGATGGCTTGGCCAGTGCCAGGATATAATAAAATAAGCTCTTATTATGGATATAGGATTCATCCAATATTTAAAACAAAGAAACTTCATACAGGGATAGATATTCCAGCACCAACAGGGACAGCTATAACAGCTGCAGCTGCAGGAACTGTAATATATAGCGATTGGTTAGGTGGTTATGGTAAGGTTGTTATGATAGACCACGGTGGTGGGATAGTAACCCTTTATGCACATAATTCTTCTTTAGTTGCTTCAACTGGACAAGTTGTTAGCCGAGGAGATACAGTGTCTAAAGCTGGAAGTACAGGGGGGTGTCAACAGGTCCTCATTTACATTTCGAAGTTAGAAAAAATGGAGCATATGTAGATCCAATTACATGGTTAAGGGGGCAATTAAACCCCCCCTTTTTTTTCTTTATTCATTTATAATAAATAATGTAATGGTATAATGTAAGTATTAATTTAATAAAATACCTATAAGCTAAAATATACGAGTAAGCTAAAATATACGAGGTGAAATAAATGTCTAATAAAAGAACCACAAGAATATTAGTAATATTATTAATAGTAACTAATATAATAACATTTGGATTGACCAATGTTTTAACATTACAATTCAACAATAAAGTAATACTTCCTAAAAAGGAGTATGAAGAATTATATTCAACTTATAAAGATTTTTCTAAAGTCTTATATATTGAATCCATAATAAAGGAAAACTATTTAAGGGATGCAGATGAAAGCAGGTTTTTAGATGGTCAATTAAAGGGTATGGTACAAACATTAGAAGACCCTTACTCTCAATATCTTACTGCAGATGAATATGCTGCTCTTACAGAACAAACCTCTGGAATTTTTGGAGGTATAGGAGTTATAGTTACACCAGGAGATGATAATCTCATCACTGTAGTATCTCCAATTGAAGGTACACCAGGAGAGAGAGCAGGTATTAAGCCAGGAGATAAGATTATAAAAGTAAATGGCACGGAATATTACGCTGAAAATATGGATGCCGCAGTAAAGGTTATGAAAGGAAAACCTAATACAAAGGTTACCCTTACTATAATGCGTAGAGATAAAGAAGGGAACAATCAAACCATTGATATGGACATAACTAGAGAGGAAATAAGATTAGAAACGGTAAAATCTAATATAATCGATGATAATATTGGATATATTAAACTTACATCCTTTGATGAATTAACCTATGATGATTTTGTAAAGGATTTAAGAAATTTAGAAAAGTCGGAAGTAGAAGGATTAATTATAGATTTAAGAAATAATCCAGGAGGACTCTTAAATGTTTGTGCTAATATAGCTGATGAATTTTAGGAGAGGGAGATATAGTTTATACAGAAGATAAAAGTGGAAATAGAGAATATTTAAAATCCAAGAAATCAAAAACAGATTTACCTTTAGTTGTATTAGTCAATGGAGGAAGTGCCAGTGCATCAGAAATATTAGCTGGAGCGATAAAGGATCACAATAGGGGGGGAGAACTAATTGGTACTACAACTTTTGGCAAGGGTGTGGTTCAGAGGATTAGAGGCTTACCAGATGGGTCAGGAATTAAATTAACTATATCGGAATATTTTACCCCCCCTAATGGTACAAATATTCATGGAATTGGTATTGAACCAGATATCATTGTAGAATTACCTGATGATATAGAAGAGATTGGAATAAATAACTTAAAAGAAGATACTCAGTTACAAAAAGCAATAGAAGTAGTAAAATCAAAAACTAAATAATTAAAGCTATAAAAAAAAGGGGGGGAAGAAATTATGGACGGACTATATCTAATTGTATATTTTACAATTATAGATATACTAAAGACATTTATATCTCCTTTTTTTCTTATTATAATCGTCATTATATATTCTCAATACAATAGTCTTGTGAATGCACCCTTTAAAGCAACTATTACATCTATAATTTATGGTATATTTGGAGGTATAATTGCCACGGTATTATTTATCTATTTACAAATATATATAATACCAAAGGATTTTATATATATATTTGTTGTTGCAATAATTTTATCCTTGATTAATGTTAGATTTATGTGCTTTTCATATGGAGGAAGTATTGTAGCATTAAGTAATCTAATAATGGGATATCCAAAGTTGGACTCCTATGAATTAATGTTAGTTGTATCTATATTACATTTAATAGAAAGCCTTTTAATTTTATTAAATGGAAATTACGAAAATACAATAAATTACTTTCATTTAAAAGGTAAAATAGTAAAGGGTTATAGCTTTAATAGATTTTGGCCTTTACCCTTTGTTATCTTTATTGGAGATACTATGATTAGGCCAATAACATTACTGGCAATTTTAAGCTATGGAGATTTTACAGTGTCAAATCAACCAAAGCTAAAAACTATAAAGACATCTATAATGTTATTTGTTTACAGTCTTTTGCTTTTTATAATAACAGTAGCTAAAATAAATGTATTCTTACCACCTGTTTTTGCAATATTAGGTCATGAGTTTATAATTTATTACAACATATATAGAGAAAATAAAAACCCTAGGAATAAACAGATTTCCTAGGGTTCTATGTTAGCCACTTTCATTAGGTTTAAAGCATAAACAATTTGAGATTTTTCACTTTCAAAAGGAACTGAAAGGTTTACATATAGAAACTTTTTTTTCATCATTATAATACACATTATCACTATTGATATTAGCCATGGAAGTAAGCCCTTTATCCCTTATATTATATTTATATAAGGTGAAATCATGCTCACTTTGTTTTTTTCTCTATTAGAGCAAGATTTTCATCATCTAAAGAAAAGAATTTAGTTATATTTAAGTTTAAAGTATCATAATATCTATTTTTGTCTAGATCATATATAGTAAATATATTACTATCTTTTTTTTCATTAAATTTTAAAAAAAGCTATTTTGTTTTCATTTATAAAACTAGGCTTAAAACCATGGGAATCAAATTCAAATTGAGAAAAATTTTCAGTTAAATATATTTTTATATCTTTTTATCTTCATTTCCTTCAGTAATCAAGAAATAATCATCCATAATTTGCAAATCTACAATATCTTTAGGAATAGGTGCAAATAAATTAGTTTCATTTTCTTCAACATTATAAAAATATATATATGATCTATCTTTATTTTATCTACGATATATAGATTTTCTTTGTCTTTCCATCTAATGATTTTAGGATTAATATAATCTTTAAATAAAACTTTGTAAGCTTTTTTTTGTCTTGTTTTTCCATAACATATAATTCATTATTTTCATCACTAGATTCTAAAATAGATATATGTGTAGCATCAGGGCTAAATTTTGCACAACATATCTTGGACTTTGACGAATATAATATTTCACTATGATTATCTTCTATATCAAATACCCAAAGAGTTTCTTTTTGTCCATTATTTTTTTTCTCCGTTTTCCTGCTTCTTATATAGAATAAATTTATTGGGTATATAATCTAAGATATAACCCTCATCAATTAAAGATGAAATAAAATTTTTACTTGATTTTATAACACTTCCGCTATTAGCATCTATTAAAACAGATAGGTCAATTATAGGAGTTTCAGTGTTATATTTATCAAATATATTGTTATAATTAAGTTCCCATAAAATTCTATCATTTTATTTAAAATATTTACCATAGGAAAGGTGTTTATGGAAATTTTAAAATCTGAATTAATTTTATTAACAACTTCATTAATACCTAATTTTACCTTTATAGGAGTATAGTTTTCGTTAATAATATTAAATGTTAAATCTTCTTTATTTTTAATTCTAACACCTTTAAGATCTATAAGGATTTGGGGGGGAACAGATAGATGTTTTTTTTCAGTATCTGTTTCATTTTCTACAAATATATTTATATCATTACCAATTTTATTAATCTTAGTAACATTTACTCCTGAAGATTCTACTAATCCTAAGGAAGCTAATAGTCTAAAATCAAGGCCTTTTTTTTATAATTTCTACATTAGGCTCAATATTTTGAAAGCCTTGAGATAAAACAACTTGTTCTACTTCAAAATTAATATTTTCATTATTTTTATTTTCAATAGAATTTGTTTCTTTAATAACAATAGGATTTTGTTTACTGTCTGAACAACCTGAAAAAAAATGATATTAAGGTTATAAAGATAAACAAAAGTAGCATACGCTTCATTAAAGCTCACTCCTTCTCTCATATTTTACAATATAAAAGACTTTTCTACAAGACTAATTAATTATATAATTTACTTTGACAATAATAATATATAATATATAATGGAATAAGGAACTTATGTTCAAACGAGGTGATTAAAATAAATAAATTTAAAATAGAATCAAATTTCAAACCTACAGGTGATCAGCCTGCTGCAATAGAAAAATTATCAAAGGGAATAAATGATGGCTTAAAACATCAAGTGTTATTGGGTGTAACTGGATCGGGAAAGACTTTTACCATGGCCAATATAATAGAAAAGGTCCAAAAACCAACTTTGGTTATAGCCCATAATAAAACTTTAGCTTATCAATTAGCCAGTGAGTTTAAAGAGTTTTTTTCCAAATAATGCAGTTGAATACTTTGTTAGTTATTATGACTATTATCAACCAGAGGCATACGTTCCCCATACAGATACCTATATTGAAAAGGATTCTTCTATAAATGATGAAATTGATAAATTACGCCACTCAGCTACGGCTGCACTTTTTGAAAGAAAAGATGTAATAATAGTGGCATCAGTATCCTG
>JMBV01000292.1_pt1 | contig 17561 bp, 24 predicted proteins | sample 616531 | NCBI WGS metagenome assembly JMBV01 (sample SAMN02727904, study PRJNA239997) | anaerobic digester metagenome | biome: anaerobic digester; isolation source: mesophilic anaerobic digester inoculated with municipal waste water sludge... | place: Germany: Bielefeld University, CeBiTec ...
CGCCACAATGATGTTTTGCCGGTCATCAGTTCCAGGCGATAAAGCTTGCCGATCACGCCGGTGTACTCGAGATAAGCGGTTTCTTCAAAGCGTTTCAGCGTGTGCTCAAGATCATAATCCACATAGCGATGCTCGGCATGCCAGCGCCCATTTTTGCGCGTAGCCAGGGAATAGACGGCTTTGGGCGCGCCGGAAAGACCGATGCCCACCGAACCAGACGTTATCACCGGGCGCTGACCCCAGTAATCGATGCGGTGGCGGTGGTTATGCCCGCGGATAATGATGCCAGCCTTAATCCCTGGGAAAAAAAACGCTCGAACATGGCGTTGGTGGCGTTCTCATCGATAAAATCGTGGTCATCGCGGGTGGTGCTGTGAACCACGTAGAAATCATCGCCATGATAATCGTAGGGCAGGGCGCGCATGGCATCAAAATCCGCCTGGCTAAAGGACTGATACGCGAAACGCACGGACGAGAACCACGGCGTGTTCCAGCGGACGTGTTGGCGTAGCGTGCCCGCCTGGCAAACGTAGCGCTCGTGGTTACCGCGCAAAGTAACCAGGCCCGAATTCAGCGCGAGATGCAGGCAGGCTTGCGAGTCGGGCCCACCGTTAATGTAATCGCCAGCCAGGATGATTTGGTCGGGGCTTTGCGCGCGCGCGTCGGCAAGGGCGGCTTCAAAAGCGGCCAGGTTGCCATGCACGTCAGAAAGGACAGCAACCCGCATTAATCAGTAAAAAGGGGGGGCAAATGACCCAGGGCGAGAACATCGCGCCACTGGCTGGGGGGGTCGCCTTCGGTCAGAATGGCGACTTCTTTGACCACATCGCCACCAGCTTTTTCGGTGATCAGTTTCATCCCTTGCAGTAGAACCGGTGCTGATGACGTCATCCAGGATGATAACGCGCTTGTTTTGGATAAGGGGGGGATGTCTTTTTGGTCGAGAATCAGCGTTTGGGGTTTGCCGGTGGTGATGGATAAGGTCTCGGCGCGGATGGCATCGCCCATGTAGGGTTTCCAGTTCTTGCGCAAAACGACATATGGCACACCCGTGGCGCGCGAAAGCATGTGGGCGATGGGAATGCTTTTTGTCTCGGCGGTGAGAATGGTGTCGTACGCCAAACCCTGCAGGCGTTTGGCAAGTTCGTTGGCGCAGGCTTCAACCAACTCCACGTCGCCAAGAATGTTGATAATGGCAATGCGCAAACCGGGTTTGACTTCAAAAAGGCGCAAGTCGCGCTTCACGCCGGCGATTTCGATGGGATAAATATCTTGTTGGCTCATGATGTCTCCTTGTTTTGATAACGTTCTTATTATAAGACAAGAAAACAGGCTGAAGGCTTAATGAGATTAAAAGTCCTTTACAAAGCCTGTTTTAGGCTTCATCTTGACGGGGGGGATTGCTTTCAGGTGCATTAGATGGATACCGATATGCCCGACGCCCAGGATTAAGACGGAGACTGCCAGCACAATGTTTTTTTCCATAGACCGCCAAAAGCAAAAAGGCGGCGATGGGGGGGAGTGTGGCGCCCGGGATGGGAATACCCAGCAGGCTGCCATAAAAATCCCGCATGGTTTTTTTCGCTCCTGAAATAGCGAATCCAGTAAATTTCGTAAAGCAGCATCAACGCGAAGGATGCTACCAGCCACCATGACCAGTTCGACCAGGCTTTGATGTTGAAGTCCGAGAAAATCAGCGCTGAACAGCAAACCAAAACCTGCCCGACACGTTCAAGGATGACAAGTACTTTGTTTTCCTTGCTGGCATATTGTTCATAATCTTTGGGCTGGTTTTTTTGTCCAAAACAGGTTTGGAATGGTCAGCATCACCAGATAAATCAGTCCGACATACGAAAATCCAAAATTCATCCTGTGCTCCTTTGAAGTATTGAGAAATAACTCTTATGCCTGGCAATTCTCAATTTGATGAATGAGTTGCTCGTGGGCGGGAGACCACGAGCGAACGCGTGGTGTTTTAGATGGTTCAGGCATGGTCTCCTGACCATGTCTGATAGCAAGGTTTAAGTTTTTATAAGGCATATGATCACACTAAGCCTTGCTTAAATCCTGGTACATTTTCATCAGTTCGGCGACGCATTCGGATTCGGTCATGGTGCGCCAGTTGAAGCCATAGGCTTCCATCACCGCGCGGTCGTTGTCCTGGTGGGCTTTGCGCAGTTCGGGCGGCATGGTGAGTTCGTCATAAAGGTCGGCTAAGGTCCAGTTTGGATATAAATTCCTTGACTCAATTATTTGTTCCCCAGTTATTTTAAGTTTTGCTTTTATACTATCGTTCAAGTTAGGCCATGGGAAATTGTTGTAAACTATGGAAGCGGAATATCTGTATCCCATTCCTAATCTACCAGCAACTGTGCGCATCCATCCCATATGCACATTTGAGATTAAAACTGCAAAATCTGTTAAATCAGCATCAGGCATTATGATTGCAGCATCACTAGAAATAATGTCACTTCTCATAAAACCGATGGGAATATAGCGTCTTCTTTCTGATGAGACCCTTGGTATCAAAAGGTAATCACTAAAAGGCTGTCTAACTTCACCAAAGCGGTAAGGATAAGTGGCTAATTCCCGTGTACTTGCTCTGTTGCTGGCTTCTCGTATTGCTTTAACGTTGGCTATTCTTTGCCGAATAGGGGGGGTATTTTAGAAGCTAGTAATAAATCTTTTGGTTCTATCCACAAACACCATCGCTCGATGTTGTTAATAAACTCTCTTGCCCCAACAAATCTTTTTATAAATTGCTCTGATTCCGGGTAACTGGCAACTAAACTTTTTTTCTCGTCAGGTGAAAGTATTAAGTTGCCCCCATCGTTTGGCATACTTCCAAAAACCATTGGTTTGACTTCTTGAAGTGGCGTTCTTCGGCTTTTAACAAACACATTCGGGGGGGCGTCAACCAGGTAGCCATTAATGTTACGGACTTTTTTTACTTTGGGTGTCAGAAAGGTACAGCACTTTTTCTTTGCGTTCAACGAACGAGAAAGCGATGATGACACAATAAACATGTGCCATATCCGTTGCTTCACTGTTCCAAACAAAAGTTGTATAGGCGAAGTTTATCTTGATGCCTTGTTTCTCAAGCAGTGGGCTCCACAGGATAGCTACCTGCTCACCTTGGGTAATCGAATTTGTGCTTACGAAAGCACATTCAATGCTGGTGTCTTTGATGTATTCCGTCGCTTTTTGGTACCAGGCTGTTACGAAATCCAGATTTCCAAGACCCGGAAAGTCGCCAAAGACGAATTCCATGTCTTCTTTTTGCTCTTTTCCATCAGTCTGGCTCCGATAAAAGGTGGGTTGCCCATGATGTAGCTGAGTTCTGTGTTGGGCACAACGTCGTTCCAGTCCATGCGCAGGGCGTTATCTTCAACAATGTTGGCGTTGCTGGTGAGTGGCAAAAAGTCAAGGTCGGTGTGAATAAGCTCTACGGTTTCGCTCATCATTTGAGATTCGGCAATCCAAAGCGCGGTGCGTGCCACGGTGACGGCAAAGTCGTTGATTTCGATACCGTAAAACTGGCTGATGGATACCATAATGGGATTGATGGCGTCGCCATAAACAATTTGGGGTCCGCGCAGGGCGGCGATGACTTTGTTTTCAAGTCTGCGAAGCGATAAATAGGTTTCGGTTAAAAAAATTGCCAGAGCCAGCGGCGGGGGGGTCAAGAAACTTGAGAGAAGCTAATTTCTTCTGAAACTGTGTCAGTTTTTTTATCGCGCTCTTTTATGGCGCCTATTGCCATAATCTCATCAAATTCTTCGTTTAGGGCGTCCATAAAAAGCGGGTCAATAACTTTGTGGATGTTTTCAATGGACGTATAGTGCATGCCACCCGCGCGTCGGCTTTCGGGGGGGTTGAGTGTGCTTTCGAATGCCGCGCCGAAAATGGTTGGGCTGATTTTGCTCCAGTTGAAACTCGCGCTGGCTTTGTTGAGAATGATATCGATGATTTCCGAGTTCATGAAGGGGGGGATAACGATATCGTCCTTTTCGAACAATCCGCCATTGACATAAGGAAAAGCGGCCAGATCATCTTCCAGGTAGAGTTCGGCTCTTTCTTCAGTTTTCAGGTCAAGAACCCTGAAAAGGTCAAGCAGGGCTTTTCTGAACATGGAGGGGGGGTTTGATTCAAACGGTTTCAGATAGTCCTGGAACATATTGTGCTTGCCAAAGATGCCAGAATCTTCAGCGTAGAAACAGAAAACCAGGCGGACACACAAGATGTTGAGATTTCTTAAGGTTTGGGGGGGGTCATCGGGATTGTGATATTGTTTGTGGAGGGCGTCGTAAAGCACGCCGACCATTTCGCCAGCCTGAAGGGAGACTTCGGTTTGCTTTTTGATGTTTTGGTCGTCTTCTTTGACCAGGAAGAATAATCGGTAGTAGTCGTTTTCAAGCTCGCTTAGCAAAACGATTTCGGGCTCGCCACCTGGTTTTCCATGTCGTGGATATGGAATTCCTGGAAGTTGCAGGTGACTATCCAGCGTGGGCGTTTGGACCAGGGCAGTTTAGCGGCGGCTTGAAAGGCTTGCTGGTAGGGGGGGCTTAGCAAAGTGCCATCGGATTGCCGAATGGCTTTGTTCAGGTCAATGTGTTTGCCTTTTTGTTCGATGATGACGTGGGTGGAGGGAATGTGAACGTCAAGGTAGTTGCTTTGGTCGAGTTTGACGTGTTCTTCGAAACGGACGAATTCTTCGGGTCTTTTGATGCCAAAGATGTCTCTAAGCAGGGTTAGCCAAAAGGTCTGGCTTTCGCCTTTTTCATAGCCTTTGTCTTTCCAGTATTCCGAGAATTTTTTTCGCCGCGCGCCGTTGTTCTGCTTTTGTTATCATAGCTCACCTTGTTAGTGATTATATCATTTACGGGGGGGTTCGTTTAATGAGATGTCGATGACTTGATAATTGAAATGATTTTGCTATGGACAGGGTCAGGAGACCCCGTCCGAACCTGGAGAAAATTAAGCATTATAAGTTCGCATGTGGTCTCCTGACCACGTGCAATTGCTTTGAGTAATTTGAAATCTTAAACACGAGTGCCACGGACGCCGACCGTGGCACTGAGTATTAAGGAGGAGAAGAAGAGAAGTCGCCCTTTCGTATTCTATATTACAATATAGCTACTCTTTATGCTTGACGATTAACCTACGATTACCCTACATTAGTAACAATTCGCTAATCAAGAGGCGTTTCAAATGAGTGCTATAGAGAAAAATTCACAGGAAGACCAGCCAGGGCAGAAGTTCAGGCAAGTTGTTTTGTCAGAGCCATACCGGGCGTTGGCAGAGGATGGCTTTTACAGTTTTGAGACTCCTGTCGGTATTATGCGCGTTCTTTGCACGCCGGATTTGGTACACGCGGTTGAATTGATCACTTTGGACACACAAGGTTTTCGTCCCGCGCCAGCCAGGATGCCCATTCAGGCGGAACTTGAGGCACAATACAAGGCTTATTTTGCCAAAAAGCTAGAACGCTTTGATTTGCCACTGGCGATGGAAAAGCTGAGCCCCCCCTTCACGCAAAAGTGATGAATCTTTTACGGGATTTGCCCTTTGGCGAAACCTGTAGCTATCAAGAGCTGGCTTTTCTGGCGGGCAAGCCAAATGCCGTCCGCGCGGTGGGCACAGTAATGGCGCGCAACCGCTGGTTAATCGCCATTCCATGTCACCGCGTTTTGCCGGTTTCGGGTAAAATAGGGATGTATTCAGCACCAGGCGGGGCGGATACAAAAGCGTGGTTGTTGAGGCACGAAGGCCATCGTGTCGAGAACTATAAAATCGTTAAGGGTAAATAGCTATGAGTGAAACAGAAATGAATCAGCTCTTTAAGTCTGGTTTTGTGGCGGTACTTGGGCGACCCAACGCGGGTAAAAGCACGCTGTTAAATACGCTGATGGGGGGGCAAGCCATCGCGGGCGTGAGTGCCAAGCCTCAAACCACGCGTCGCCGGCAGTTGGGCATTCTCACCAGCGACAGCGCCCAAATCATCCTGGTAGACACGCCCGGTTTGCACGAGTCAAATGACAAACTCAGTCTGGCGATTAACAGTGAGGCGATCGTTGCCATACAAGACGCCGATATCATCCTGTATATGGCGGATGCCAACAGCGCGCCATCGGCGATGGACGATAAACTGGCGGAATTAATTGCGGGCATGAACCCAGAGGCAAAGATCATTTTGGTGATGAACAAGGTGGACAGTACCCCCCCAGCACAGAATTTGGCATCAAACCAGGCAGGCTACCAAGCCTTGTTTGCCGAAACACCGCAAACGCTGCAAATTTCCGCTTTGCGCGCCCAGGGTGTGCATGAGCTTTTGGAGGCGATACAGGCTGCCTTGCCCGAAGGTCCGCAGTATTACGACGCCGAACAGATTACCGAAGATTTCGAACGGGATATCGCGGCGGAGATGATTCGCGCCGCGGCGATGGACAATTTGGCACAGGAACTGCCTTACAGTATCGCTGTTTTGGTCAATGAATACAGTGAACGCGACGCGGACAGGGTGTATATCAATGCGACGATATTCGTGGAGCGTGAGGCGCAAAAGGGGATTGTGATTGGCAAAGGCGGGCAGAAAATCAAGCAAATCGGTACGGTTGCAAGGCGGGATATCGAGGCGATGAACGGTCAGAGTGTGTTTTGGATTTGAACGTAAAAGTAAAGAAAGACTGGAAAGATGATGAGCGCTTTCTGAGACAGTTGGGGTTAAACGATAGAAAATGAGCATTCTTTTTCCTTTGCCCTGGTATGCCTATCTGATTATCGCGTTGCTTTGCGCGGTGAACTGGGCTGCGGCTTTTTTTTGACAATTTGAAGCTGTATTACGTCAGCAAACCCTTCGTTCTAATCGCCATGATTGCCTTTTTCGCGCAGAGCGAGGGGGGGCTTTCGGCACTGCGTTTGCCTTTCTTTATTGGTCTGGTCTTTTCATTGCTGGGTGATGTTTTTTTAATCCCGCAACGCACGCGCTTTTTTTGTGACAGGAATGGGCGCGTTCGCGATTGCGCATTTGGCGTACATTTACGGTTACACCCAGTGGGGGGGGTATCCTACTGGACCTATATTCCAGCTTTTTTTGCTTTGGTGGTGCTGGTCTTGGCGTTCAATTTTTATATCGAAACACAATGTAAAGAAGCCAGTTTGCCGCGGTTTCAAAAGCGTTTGTTCAAGGCTTATGGGGGGTGCTGGTGGCGGGCATGGCGCTGACAGGGTGGCTGTGTTTGGCGCGCGTGGGCTGGGGGGGGCGTGTGCCCGCGGTGATGGCGGGATTGGGCGGAAGCTTTTTATGGTCTCCGATTTATGATCGCGCTGGGTAAGCTGGAAAAGCGCATTCACCGTCAGCGGTTTTGGGTGATAGTAACTTATCATATCGCGCAGATGCTTATTCTTAGCAGCGTGCTGATGGTGAAGCCAGCGTAGGTGGGATAAGTTTTTTTCCTGTGTTTTAGCTTGAATAAGTAATATTTAATGTTTGTTAGCTAGCCTTGAAAAAAACGACCAGATATTTTAGAATAGAAACGTAATTAAATACCCTATCTAAGCTTGTATCAGCAAAAAAAGACGAGCTTATGTTCGTGCGGATAATGTCAAAGAGTTTGACATGTTCTGTTTGCGAGTGTATACTAAGCGGTTGTGAATATACCTTAATGGGAGTAGAGAAATGGAAAGCCCAGTCGAACAAACCAAAAATAATCAGCCTTTCAAGGCAAAACAAAAATTTGAAGGAAAGGTGTTAAAGACCTCGCTACAAGGTGCGCTGGTTGATATTGGTTCAGATGTGCCTGCATTTCTGCATATTTCCCAGGTCATTGATGTAAATAACCCTAAAACCGCTGTGCAAAACGTCGAAGATGTCCTTAAAGTTGACGATACCGTTACTGTTTGGATTAGAAAAGTGGCAAAAGACCATATCTCTTTAACGATGGTCGAACCGTTGCTTTATGAATGGCGTGATCTTAAACCCGAAATGGCAGTTAAAGGCACCGTGATCCGCCTGGAAAGCTTTGGCGCTTTTGTTGAAATCGGCGCAGAACGCCCCCCCGGCCTTGTGCACGTGAGCGAACTGGCACATAGCTTCGTGCGCAATCCACAGGAAGTTGTGAAAGTTGGCGACGAACTGGATGTCATGATTTTGGAAGTTGACAAACGCAAAAAGCAAATTAAACTCAGCGTAAAAGCACTCCTGGAAGCCCCAGAAGAAGTTGTTGTTGAAACGCCGAAATCCGGTCGCCGTGGCAAAAAGCCAAGGTTGAACTGTATGAAGAAGAATCCGAAGAGCTTGTTCCAGATCCGACGTACATGGAAATCGCTTTGCGCCAGGCAATGGACCGTGCCGAAAAACGCAAACCTGCCATCGCTGCCCGTGCTAAGAAACAACGCATGATTGACGAAGATGTTGATGATATCTTCACCCGCACCCTGCAAAGTAAACAATCAGACGATTAATGATGTTCGGCTGGCAGTATTTGGGACTAATTCTTTGAACAATCCGGGGAGGAGCTGATAAAAAGCCCTCCCCCCCGTAACTTTTAAGTAAAGCTATTTAGTTGAAACGATTATAAAAAAACGGAGCGAAATGGGAACCAAGTTTATCTTTTTTACCGGTGGAGTCTTGTCTTCAGTTGGCAAAGGCGTCGCAGCGGCGTCGATTGGGCGTTTGTTGAAATCACGAGGATTTAAGGTAACAATCCAAAAACTTGACCCCCCCTATCTTAATATTGACCCCCCCGGCACCTTAAGCCCCCCTATCAACACGGAGAAGTGTATGTGCTGGACGATGGCTCGGAAACAGACCTTGACCTGGGGGGGCATTACGAGCGTTTTTGCGATTTGAGTCTCAAGAAAACAAGCACGGTTTCTGCCGGTCAGATTTACGAAGAAGTGCTGAACCGCGAGCGACGTGGTGATTACCTGGGTGGCACCATTCAGGTTATTCCGCACATCACCGGAGAAATTAAACGTCGCGTGTATTTGCTGGGTGAATCTCCTGGTGCTGATATCGCTTTAATTGAAGTCGGCGGAACGGTGGGCGATATCGAGAGCCAGCCCTTTTTGGAAGCGATTCGCGAGATGCGCAATGAACTTCCCAAAAAGGATTCAGCTTTTGTCCACTGCACCTGGTTGCCCTATCTTATGGCGACGGCAGAACTCAAAACGAAGCCCACACAACACTCCGTGCGTGAATTGCGTTCGATTGGTATTATGCCGGATATGATTTTGCCCCCCCGCAGCGACCATCCAGTGGATTATGAAATTCGCCAAAAAATAGCCCGTTTTTGTGACGTACCCGTGGAAGCTGTGGTGCCGATGGTAACAGCGGATATGCTTTATGAGATCCCCCTGGATTTAGAGGATAGTCACGTTGCCGATATTTTACTCGCGCGACTGGGGCTTGAAGCCAGGCACGAACCTAAATTAGATGGCTGGCGCTGGATGATTAATGAGCTTAAAAAGGACCGGCCTGTAGCTAAAATTGCTCTGGTCGGAAAATATGTGGAACTGCAGGATGCCTATTTGAGTGTGCGCGAAGCTTTGAAACACGCGGGTTTGTTCTGCGATTTGGATATCGAAATTGACTGGATTTCAAGCGCGGATTTGCCCGAAGACACCGTTGATGAGCGGCTGGCCGGTGCAGACGCGATCATTGTGCCGGGTGGATTTGGCACACGCGGTATTGAAGGAAAGATGTTCGCCGCGCGATATGCCCGCGAGCATCAGGTTCCTTTTTTTTGGGGATTTGCCTGGGTATGCAAGTGATGGCTTTGGAATTTGCGCGCAACGTGATGGGCATGAAAGACGCGACATCAGCAGAGTTTGACAGCAAGGCGATTAATCCGCTGGTGGATTATATGCCGGAAATGAAGTCACAGGAACGTTTGGGTGGTACCATGCGCCTGGGTTTGTTTGATATTGACCTGGCCGAAGGTAGCCTGGCGGAGCAATGCTATCTGACCCGACATATTTCCGAGCGACACCGCCATCGCTATGAAATTAATGGCGCTTATCGCGAACAACTTGAAGCGCATGGACTGCATGTGACGGGACTTTCGCCCGAGGGTGACCTGATAGAGATTATCGAGCTGGAAGGACATCCGTTCATGGTTGGCACGCAGTTCCACCCCCCCGAATTTTTATCGCGTCCGAACCGACCACATCCTTTGTTTGTTGGGCTTTTGCAAGCTATCAACGAACAACGTGGCTTGCCAACCGAAAAACTAAAATTTGGATTTGAAAACTAAGCAGCATTTTGTTGCTTTTTACTGATTTTTTTTAAAAGAGGAAAATATGGAAACAACAATTGAATATATCAATGCAATGGAAATCTTAGACTCACGTGGTAATCCCACTGTGCAGGTTGAAGTTATTCTCAGCGACGGCACATTTGGCGTGGCGGGAGTGCCTTCGGGCGCGTCTACTGGTGTTCACGAAGCGCTTGAACTGCGCGATGGTGACCCCAAACGCTACGGTGGCAAGGGAGTTCTGACCGCTGTGGATAATGTGAACTATGAAATTGCCGAAGAACTTTTTGGTTTGGATGCCCTGGAGCAAAAAGCAATCGACGAGTTGCTGATTGACCTTGACGGTACCGAAAACAAATCGAAACTTGGCGCGAACGCCATGCTTGGCACCAGCCTGGCTGTGGCGCGTGCTGCTGCAGCAGCGCAGGAAATGCCCCCCCTTTATCGCTACATCGGTGGCGTTTACGCGCACACTTTGCCAGTGCCGATGCTTAACATCATGAACGGTGGCGCGCACAGCAACTGGCAGAGCACGGACTTCCAGGAATTTATGGTCATGCCTCTGGGCGCGCCAAATTTCGCGGAAGGCCTGCGCTGGGGGGGTGCTGAAATCTACCATGCCCTGAAATCGGTTTTGAAGTCGCACGGTCATGGCACCCTGGTCGGTGATGAGGGTGGTTTTGCCCCGCGCTGAAAGCGAACAAGGAAGCCATCGAACTGATTCTGGAAAGCATCGAAAAAGCGGGTTACAAACCTGGCTCCGAAGTCTGCATCGCGCTTGACCCTGCAGTTTCTGAAATTTACGATGAAGAAACTGGCCTTTACAACCTGCGCAAAGAAGGCAGAAAACTGAATTCCGAAGAAATGGTCGCTTTCTGGACTGAATGGATTGATCAATATCCCATCGTTTCAATTGAAGATGGCTTTGCTCAGGATGACTGGGAAGGCTGGAAAGCATTCACCGCCGCGGTTGGTCATCGCTTGCAAATTGTGGGTGATGACCTGTTGGTGACCAACCCCCCCAAACGCATTGCCCGCGGTATCGAAGAAAAAGCCGCCAACGCGCTTTTGGTGAAACTGAACCAAATCGGCACACTCACCGAAACCCTGCAGGCCATCGACATGGTGCGCTCACACGGTTGGCGCGCGGTTTGTTCGCATCGCTCCGGCGAGACCGAAGACAGCACCATCGCTGACCTGGCCGTGGCAATGAACATGGGACAGATTAAGACCGGCGCGCCGGCCCGCTCTGACCGCCTTGCCAAATACAATCGCTTGCTTGCCATCGAACAGGAACTGGGCAGCACTGGCAAATATGCCGGCTGGGATGCCCTGGCTTTTGACGCCAAACGCTAATTTGAACTTTGGAGAGATGGTTCGCTGGAGCCATCTCTCTTTATTTAACAAGGAATTTTGATGTCAGCCACATTTCCATTTCAGACCCTTGAGATTAGCCGTGCCTTGTTGGATTGCCGACGATGCCCGCGACTGGTCGCCTGGCGCGAAGAAGTCGGGCGGGTAAAACGACGGGCTTATATAGACGAGACCTATTGGGCCAAACCGGTGCCAGGCTTTGGTACGGCTGACGCGCGCATCATGGTTGTGGGGCTGGCGCCTGGCGCGCATGGGTCGAACCGCACCGGGCGCATGTTCACCGGTGATGCCAGCGGAGATTTTTTTTGTTCCCGGCATTGCACCGCGCGGGTTTGCCAGCCAGCCTTTGGCAACAGGCGCATCGGATGGTTTGACTTTGAATGACCTGTATATTACGTCAGTTTGCCATTGTGTGCCACCGGCTAATAAACCCACAGTGGAAGAAATCCGTAACTGTGCCCACTGGGTAGAACAGGAACTGAAAGCCTTAACGCGATTACAGGGGATTGTCCTGCTGGGCAAAATCGGGCTGGACGGTTTGCTGGCCCTGGAGCCGTTTAAAGAAATTAAGAAATCGGAAATTAAATTTGGGCATGGCGCGTTTTATGAACTGGGCGATGGCCTACCCTGGCTTTTGTGTTCTTACCACCCCCCCAGCCGACAAAATACGCAGACCGGTCGCTTGACGGAGCCTATGTTTGACGAAATTTGGACAAAAGCCAGAAGTTTGCTGGTTTAATTTGCGCCAGCTTGTGTTTTTAGTCGATTATCTCAATTCCTGTTGTGTCGTATAGAGCCGATAGTAAGTACCGCCCAGGGCGAGTAATTCTTCATGCGTACCGCTTTCGGTAACGCGGTTGCCTTCGAGAACGATAATTCGGTCAGCATTGCGCACGGTGGAAAGCCGGTGAGCGATGATGATGGTTGTGCGGCCCTCAATGAGCTGGTCAAGCGATTCCTGGATGAGCTTTTCGGTTTCAGTATCCACCGACGAAGTGGCTTCATCTAATATCAAAATAGGGCTGTTTTTCAACACCGCGCGGGCGATTGAAAGGCGTTGTTGCTGGCCGCCGGAAAGCTTTACGCCACGTTCGCCGATCATCGTGTCAAAGCCATCGGGCATGCGTTCGATGAATTCCAGGGCGTTGGCAACACGGGCTGCTTCAATCATTTCTTCTTCGCTGGCTTCGGGTTTGCCGAACATGATATTATCGCGCACACTGCCACTGAACAAGAAAACATCCTGTAAAACCATGCCTACGTTGGTGTTGAGTTCCTGCAGGCTTAAGTCTCGAACATCGATTCCATCAATCATCACGCGTCCGCTGATGGTGTCGTAAAAGCGGGGGGGATTAAGCTGGCGAAGGTCGATTTGCCCACGCCGGTGGGTCCTACAAGGGCTAAAGACGTTCCAGCGGGCACGGTGATGTTAATATCTTTGAGCACGTCTTCACCTTCAATGTAATGAAAGTTGACGTGGTCAAAGCGTACCTCGCCCCGAACGGGTTTAGGCAGGGGGGGTATAGGGACTTTGGGCGAGGCGATTTCGGGTTCAACGGTTAATATTTCCGCGAGACGTTCAAAGCCGGCCATGGCTTCGGTCACCGCTTCCATCGAGTTGCCCAGGGTGCGCACGGGCTGATAGAAATTATCAAGATAGAGAAAGAAAGCGACCAAATCGGCGATGCTCAAGTTGCCCGCGACCGCCATGCGACTGCCAAAAAGATGACCAAAAGCTGACCGATGCCAGCAGCAAAGTCGAAAGCGGGTTGTAAATGGCCATGAGTTTAAGCGCGACAAGGTTTTCTGCCTGAACGCGGTAGATGCGGTTGTCAACTTTGGCTATTTCAGCTTCTTCCTGGGCGAAAGTTTTCACTTCGCGAATGCCCGAAAGACTGTCACTCAGCACGGCCTGCAAATCACCACTGACTTTTGGCGTTTGCGAAAAGCGGGGGGCGAACTTTTTTTGGTGTAGCCCCACAAGGCATAAATAATCAAGGGGGGATAGGAATGAGCGTGATGAGGGTCAGTTTCCAGTTCATGCTTAGCAGAATGGCAGTAACTGCTATCAAGGTGATGCCACTGACGATGATATCGGGCAGCGCGTGCGAAACCATGCGTTCAAAGAGGCTGGTGTCGTTGATGATGCGCGACATGATTTGCCCGGTTTGTCTGTCTTCGTAAAAGCGCAACGAAAGTTTTTGAACATGGCGATAGACTAAACTGCGCGCGTCTGATACCGCGCCCCCCCATCCGGCTTTATGCGAGTAATAAGAGCGCAAAAATTGCATAAAACCGCGCGCGATGAAGACAACCAGCGCGATGACGGTCAGCCTGGTGATGAAATCAAGTGTGCTGGCATCCAGTGGCTCGATGCTAAGGCGGTCAATAAGCGCGCGGATAATGGCCGGAATGAGCAGTTGCGCGGCGACAAGCCCAAGCATGGCAAGCACGGTGATGCCCAGGTGTTTGATGTATTTTTAGAGAGTCTGGTCAGTAAAGAGAGTGGCTTAAGCATGTTTACTTCCTGTGTGTTGAATAAGAACGGTTGCATGATTGCCGATTAAGGGTAGCTTTATTCCCCAGCTTTTTCTGAAATCATGGTCGGTCATCCAAAATAGCGCGCTGCCGCCTTGCACCCAGGAGTTGATGAAGCCCCCCCAGGGGGGGGTGTGGCGGCCGGGACCGTTTTGATGGAGGGTGTCATAGGCCGCAAAGAGCATGGTGTGCCCGCCGGCTTTGGTCGTTTCGTTGTAATTTTGTGGTCTTTTGGCGTAGTAGATGGGTGGGGGGGCTTGTTTGCGGAGCCAGTAGACAGTGACTAATGCGAGCGTGTCATGGTCGTCTGCCAGGTCGCGCAGTTCTTCGGGGGGGTTGAGGTGATGGAATTTGGCTGTTACAGGCAAGTGGTGTTTTTCGGCGAGGTAGTTGACGAAGCGTGCCTGCATGCGTGGCGTAGCCGCCCAGTTTGGGAAGACCCGAAAGATGCGTCCACGCCACCACAGGCGGTTGCTTTCCGCGATTAAGCCTGCGGGTTCCAGGTGGACACCACACAGTATCTGCAAGGCAGCCGAGATGGCGTGCAGTGTGCAGTCGTTTCCTATTTGCTGGGTTTGGTATCGCGCGAGTTCAGCTTCGGTCATCGCGCGGTAACTGGCTGATTTCATGTTTTTATTGTACTTCCAAGCCTGTTTTTGCGGATACTTTTTGCATGGTGTGGCTTATGTGCGTGGTGGGTATTGTTCTTTGCCCGCGGCGAGACGCCGGGGGCGAGTTTCTTTTTATCTCCTGCCGGCGTTCCGCCGTGTAGAAATTTTGGGTTCTGTCACTGCTTGCGTATCGAGCTCTTTTCTCGATATGGTCTCCCGACCATGGAAAAAAACATGGTCAGGAGACCACGTGGGAACGGGGTTAACATTTCTCGTGCCAGCGTTCTGCTGATCAGTTTCCGCTCTTGTTTTTGCTTCGGCGAAGACGCCTCAGCGAACGAAACAATACTCTCTTCAGCCGGCGTCCCGCCGTGCAGAAGCAAGGTCCAGAAGGGCTGGTATTGTTGTTGGCGCGAAGGAAATCAAAACGCTAGCCTGGGCGACTGGCGTCTGTATCGTAAATTAATAGTTTTTTTTCTGAAACCAAGCGCAAAAAAAAGCTTAGAAAAGCCAGGTTTTACTGCCTGGCGACTAATTGCGCGATTCTGACAATCACGTCGCGGGATTTTTCAAGCCCAGTAACTGAGAGAAACTCCAGCGGTCCGTGCGCGTTATGACCGCCATAGAAAACGTTGGGTGTGGGCAAGCCCATAAAACTCAAGCGGCTGCCATCGGTGCCGCCGCGGATGGGGGGGATTTCAATCGGTTCGATGCCTTCCGCGCGGTAAGCCTGGCGGGCAAGTTCGACAACTTCAGGGTGTTCTTTGAGGACTTCGCCCATATTGAAGTACTGGTCCTTGATTTCCAGTTCCAAAACATCATCGCCGTATTTGCTTTGCAGATAGGCGGCTGCATTGCGCACGATTTGTTTTTTTTGGCTTCAAACAGGGTTTTGTCGTGGTCGCGGATGATGTAATCGAGTTGCGCGGCTTCGGTTAAGCCGGACATTTGGGTGAGGTGAATGAAGCCTTCGCGTTTTTCGGTGTGTTCGGGGGGGCGGTCAAAGAGAGGCATCAAGGATTGAAATTCCATAGCCACTAAGTTCGCGTTGCGCATCACGCCTTTGGCGGTGCCGGGGGGGTGCACGCTGATGCCCTTGAATTTCAGGCGCGCGCTGGCGGCGTTGAAACTTTCGTACTCCAACTCGCCTTTTCGCCACCGTCGATGGTGTAAGCGAAATCCGCGCCAAATTTCTGTACGTCAAAATATGCCACGCCCGCGCCAACTTCTTCGTCGGGTGTAAAGCCGACGCGAATGCGACCATGTTTGATGTCGGGGGGGTTAGCAATGAGATAGCGCATGGCATCCATGATAGCCGCGATGCCGGCTTTGTCGTCTGCGCCAAGCAAGGTGGTGCCATCGGTAACGACGATGCTTTCGCCTTTGTATTTTAATAAGGCAGGGAAAACGTCCGGCGACAGAATGATGTTTTCGGCTTCGTTCAGGATGATGTCTTTGCCATTGTAATTCTCAATGACGCGCGCTTTGACGTTCTCGCCAGACGCGTCCGGGCTGGTGTCCATGTGGGCGATGAAGCCAACAACCGGGCAGTCGTGGTCAATGTTGGCGGGTAAGGTAGCTGTTACATAGCCGTATTGGTCGAGTTCAACCTCGCTCATGCCTAATTCCCGCAGTTCTTTTTCCAAGAGACGAGCCAGGTCGAGTTGTTTGGTGGTGCTGGGATAGCTTTCGGCGTCGTGTTGTGATTGTGTGTCAATTTTGGTGTAGCGTAAAAGCGTTCGAGTAGGGTGGTCATGGTGTCTCCTTTTTCTGTTCCTTTTTTTTGAATTTTATCATGATGGCGGCTTGGCTGGCTGTTCATGAGCAGTTTTACTGATGTTTGGTAGCGTGATGATGGCGGTGTTTCTTTCCATGCTGGTGGTAAAATTTAAGCATGAATACTAAGACCAGGAAAATTATTGTCGCGATTATTGTGGTGCTGGTGATTGCCTTTTTGGCTTTTGTCTTGCCACGCTTGTTAGGCATGGTAAAGACGAAAGCAACTGTTGAGCCGGATATTTTGTTGGGCCTGGGCGGAAAAGCCAGCTACGAAATTGTGAACACATACCCGCATGACCCTAATTGTTACACTCAGGGTTTGGTTTACGAAAATGGCTTGCTTTATGAAAGTTGTGGCTTGTATGGCAAGTCGCGTTTGCGTGTAGCCAAACTTGAGGATGGGGGGGAAACGCTGCGCGAGAGTTGGATAAATGATAAGTATTTTGCCGAAGGTTTGGCTTTGCTTGACAATCAGCTAACCATGCTGACCTGGCAGGAAGGCACGGCATTCATCTATCAAAAAGACGATTTTACGCAAACCGGCACGTTTAATTACAGTACGGAAGGCTGGGGGGGTTAACAACTGATGGCAATGCGTTAATCCTGTCTGATGGTTCAAACACGCTTTACTGGATGGACCCCCCCAAAAGTGGGTTAGTGGTGAATGAAGTCCACGTTACGCTGGAAGGTAACCCGATGAGCATGCTGAACGAGCTGGAGTTTGTCAACGGGGGGAGATTCTAGCCAACGTTTATTTAACTGACACGATTTTGCGCATTGACCCGATCAGCGGGGAAGTGCTGACCCAAATTGATTTATCAGGATTAATGCCTGATGCCAACAAAGCCAAATTGGGCGAGGTGCTTAATGGCATCGCTTGGGATAATAAAACGGGGCGTTTGTTCGTTACCGGTAAAAACTGGGACGTGCTGTACGAGATTCAGCTTGTGCCTGCAATTCCTTAGATAGTTTAGAGGTAAATGACTTGTTGCGAAAGCGCGTG
>JMBV01000293.1_pt1 | contig 17539 bp, 33 predicted proteins | sample 616531 | NCBI WGS metagenome assembly JMBV01 (sample SAMN02727904, study PRJNA239997) | anaerobic digester metagenome | biome: anaerobic digester; isolation source: mesophilic anaerobic digester inoculated with municipal waste water sludge... | place: Germany: Bielefeld University, CeBiTec ...
TTTCTGGTTTATAATCTGCTTTCTCTTCTCCACCAATTCCTGCAAAGAACTGATTAATATAATGGACTACTTTAATTTTCCCCCCCATTAGATTCCCCCCCCTCTCCTTTTTTTTCTAGGGAATTAATCATTAAATTTGCAATATTCATCTCTTATAGTTTTTACTTCGTTGATGATTTCATCAACGTCTAAAACCATTTCCATCATACCTATTTGCTCATCATAAACGTCTGGATCTACTGATTCTTTAAATTCTGGTTCTACTGCATGATAAACTCTAAGTCCTAACTGGACTCCTGCTAATGGACCTGCAAAAGTTGGATCTCCTGCTGTAACTGTTTCAGCTGCTAATCCAGCTGCTTCAGCTTCAGCTCCACCTATTATTACGATCATGTTTTCTGCACCGTATTTTTCTGTTAGATCTTTAACCCTCTTTTGATTTTCTAGGTCCATAGCTCCTGCAGCAGTTCAGACGAAACATTCTGTTGATGAAAATACTACTTCAGCATCAGTAGTTTTAACACACTCTTCAATGGCTGGTCCTGGTATACCATCTCTATCGCCAATGATGATAACTTTTTTTTGTTAGCATCAAATAATGACATAACCACACATCCTTTCTTTGTTTTTCTACTTTTTATATTCTTGTTTTTTTAATTATTAATATCCTTTAGCGGACATCTTATTAAATCCTAATTCATTAGTTGCTCCTGTTATAGCTTGAAGTTCTACTGTTATGGAACCATCTTCTTTTAAGCTCCCATCAAATCCCCCCCAGCTATAACATCTACGAATTCTATATGCCCAATTACCTTATCCATTGGTGGCAAATCAATAACCTCGTTAGCATTTCCTCCCGTTACTACTGCATCTGCAAGGGGGGGATCAGCATCTGCTAGTGATTGACTAGCGCCATCTCTTCCTGCATACTCATCAGTTATAATAACGGTTTTTATACCCTTTTGTTCAATCTTCTTGCAGTTCATAATAAGGTCTGTATCTGGATTACCAAATCCTTCTTGAGAAATTATAACCCCATCTAAATCAAGGTATTCAGCTAATTTAGCTGTCCAGTCGGATGATCTTTCTTTATCTGCTAAATACACGTTTTCATTGGTTATTATAACTCCAACAAAATTAATTTCTTTGCCGTGTTTTGCATATAGATCTTCTATAACTGGATTATTTAGATGGTGATAAGTGGTATTCTTATCACATGCAGATACGCAGTTACCACTAATAATAGCCCCATCCATTATCTCAGTTGGATATAGTATAGTTGGAACTATCTGCTTAGCATCTACTCCATATACATAAGTATCATGGAGCAAACCTTGTGATTGAAGCATTTGTACATAGGCTACCCTTGGAAGATCTGGATATTCTTTGGCTCCTTCAAATAATGTTTTAGTTTCATATATTTCTACATTATCAGGAGTCAATTCTTTTGCTGCTTCTGCTAAATAAGCTGCAGCTTTAAGTCCTGCAAATCTTACAGCCTTCTCATGATCATGCTGTTTCAGCCCATCTTTTGGTTCACAAATTAATACTATATTGTTTAGCTTTGAAAATGGAGTATATTCTGCTCCAGGCCCTGTCATATCTATAATTCCTTCCTGGAATCCTACAATCTTACCTGTAGTAACTACTGCACATCCTTTTAATACATTAGTTTTCCCACTACCAACAGTGTCAACTTTAGACAATACTCCTGGGAAAATACCTCCTGGTCCTTCTACCTTTACCCTTGGTTCTATAACATCCTTTACAGGAGTTATTCTTATACTTTCACCAGGTTTTGCAATTTCTACGTCTACTTCTTCAAGGTGCTCATCTTCTTTTATTAAAGCTATTAGCTCTTCTTTATTCACATAAAGCACCCCATTGTCAATTTTGGTTTCATCACCAAATTGAACATCTTTTATAAGCACATGGCCTAATTCCAGACGCATAAATTCACCTCCCCTTATTCTTGAAACCATCTATTTTAATTCTGGGCAAAGCCCAGAATTAAAAACTAATTTGCATACTTCTTAACCATTTCTTCTACAGCAGAAGCTGTAGCTTCAGATTCTGCCAATCTCTCTACTTCTTCACCATCTTTGTATATGATAATAGCTGGCAATCCCATCACTTTTTGTTTTATTGCTAATCTTCTTGCTTTAGTAATATCCAATGAACAGAATTTTACCTTATCACCATATTTTTCTGCTAGTTTTCCACATGAGGCATCAATGCTTTGCATGGTTCACAGGTTGGACCCCCCCAATAATCTACTAATACTGGTCCTTCTGCCTTCAAAACTTCTTCTTCAAAATTTTCCTTTGTTAACTCTAACATAATTATCCCTCCTAAAATTATTTTTATTATAGAATTTTATTTTCCATATTCCTTACCTTCTAAAGCATCAATGTACTTTCCTGCTTGAACTGCTGCAATAGCTCCATCAGCAGTAGCTGTTACAACTTGCCTTAAAGATTTCACTCTCACATCACCTGCTGCAAACACTCCTGGAATATTAGTTTTCATGTCTTCATCTGTTACAATATATCCATTTTCCATATCAACTTTTCCTTCAAATAGCTTAGTAGCTGGAATAAATCCTATAAACACAAATATTCCAAAGGTTCCATCTTCTTCATCAGCAACTATCTCAGTTAATTCTCCTGTTTTTACATTTTTAACTACCATAGATTCAACTATTCCATCACCTTTTATCTCTTCCACTACTGAGTCCCACATAAAATGCATTTTTTTCATTTTCAAACGCCTTTTCTTGGATGGATTTTGCAGCTCTTAATTCATCTCTTCTATGAATTATAGTAACCTTTCTTGCAAATTTTGTCAAATACAAGCCTTCCTCACTGCAGTGTCTCCTCCACCAACTACATAGACTTCCATATCTTCAAAGAAAGCGGCATCACAAGTAGCACAGTAAGAAACTCCTCTACCTGTTAATTCCTTTTCTCCTGGGCAACCTATTGGCCTTGGATTTGCGCCTGTAGCAATAATTACAGATTTTGCTCGATATTCACCTTTTTCTCCCTTTAATACTTTGATTTCTCCTTCTAGTTCCACATCTAAAATAGTATCTAATACCCCCCCTTCTGCACCAAATTCTTTAGCTTGATCAACCATTCTAGCCACTAAACTTGGTCCTGTAGCGTTTTCAATAGATCCTGGATAATTAGCTACTTCTGCTGTTGTTACAATCTGTCCACCAGCTTTTTCCTTTTCAATCATTAAAGTCTTAAGTCTAGCTCTTGATGCATATATCCCTGCTGCTAATCCTGCAGGTCCTTGCCCTATAATTACAACATCATAGATTTCTGACATATTTTTTTCCTCCTTTGGATATGATTTTAAGGTTAATATCTCCTTTAAATATACTTGCCATAAATTTGCTTATAATATTCTCTTATATTGAATAAAGTAATTTGATATAAATTTTTGTTGATAAGGTCCATATTGAACTTAATTATGTATGCTTTCTTCTATTCTGGATAGGTTATTATGGCTACTGTAGACTTATCTTACCATAATAATAATAAATTTTACATGAAAATACAAGTTATACTTTTTAAGCGCTCATACAGTTATATAGTACCCATAAATATTTATTTTAAAAACTTATATTAAATCCAAATATTTTATATACATCACAACTTTTACGCATAATAAAAACAGAATAGAAAAAGCATATACATGCCTTCTACTCTGTTTAAAACCTGAGAGTTTCCCCCCCATAAATGGATTGCTCCTTCGGTGCTTTCGCTTTTCAGAGTTTCGTCAAAATACGGTCCTTTTGCCTGAGATCATCATTGTATAACGGCTAATTATACAACTTATTCCTTCGGCGCCACCATGTGGTCTCTCCCGCATTTATCATCCGAAATACTATTTATAATTATTGTTATGTTTTTAACACTGCAGCCATATTATAATATATATTTTGAATTATGACAAGCCTTTTTACAATTTTTTTTGATTTAATTAATTTATTGCTCTTTTAACTGGTCTAATACATAAAGAGCTATGTTCGAGGAATGGTCAGAAACCCTCTCTAAATTGCTTAACAAATCTAAAAAAAATTACCCCCCCAGAGCTAGGCTGACATAATAATTTGTTTAACCTATCTATATGATTAGTTCTATATTCTCCCTCTAAACATCTATCTCTTCTTCCAGTCTTAATACTTCTCTAGCTTTATCAAAATCTACATCTGTAAAAGCTTCTAAAGCCTTTCTAAATACCTCTTGACTTTTGTTTGATATAATATCAAACTCTTCCATAGCTTCATCGCTAAAATACAATCTCTCATCTATAACTTCTTGGGATAATTCAGCAATATTATCTGCATGATCCCCCCCCACCCTTTCAATATCATTTACAACGTTTATCAGTACATTTACCTGAGTATGTTGTTCATCTGTTAAGGGTGCATTGGAAAGTTCTACTAAATATTCTACTATATCCCTTTCTAGCCTATTAACAACTTTTTCTTGAGAAAATACCTCTGAGGTCATTTTTTTCATCCTTATTTTTAAAAGCCTTGGAAGCTAATTCTAAGTTTTCCTCTACTATCTTGCCCATTCTCATTACTTCTTTAGTTGCTTGGCCAAGGGCAATAGAAGGGGTTTCTATAATTCTAGGATCCAAGTATTTAACTCCAATTTCTACTTCTTCTTCATCCCCCCCAGGCACTATCTTTTTTTTGCTATCTTTACCAATAAACCTGCAAAAGGTAATTGAATTATTATATTTACTAAATTAAATAATGTATGAGCATTAGCTATTTGTCTTTGTATATCACCAGGAGATATTTTTAATACAATAGCCTCTACAGGCTTTTTAAGTATCGTTATAAAAATTATAGTGCCTATAAAATTGAATAAAAAGTGAATAACTGCTGCCCTTTTAGCTGTTTTATTGGTACCTATACTAGATATTAAAGCTGTAGTTGTTGTTCCAATATTATCTCCAAATAATATTGGAAATGCAATATCCAAGCTTATAAGCCCTTGAGAAGCTAGAGCCTGTAATAACCCAATGGAAGCACTACTACTTTGAACAATAGTAGTCAAGCCTAAGCCAACCAATATTCCTAGGAAGGGATCCTTTAAGCTAATCAATATGTTTTTAAATACTGGACTACCTGCTAAGGGTTTTAATCCGCCACTCATCATATCCATACCAATAAATAATATCCCAAATCCAATAAGAATTTCTGCCAAATTTTTTTTGAACGTTTTTTTGATGTGGCAATCCAAATCCCACTCCAATAGCCACTGCTAATGGTGCAAAATCTGTCAAATTAAATGCAATCAATTGTGCTGTTATAGTAGTTCCCAAGTTTGCGCCCATTATAACCCCCCAACAGCTTGGGTCAAATTCATAAGACCAGCATTTACAAAACCTATAACCATAACAGTTGTAGCACTACTACTTTGTATTACCATAGTGACCAAAGCACCTACTATTACACCCATTATCCTATTATTAGTCAATATCTCTATTAGCTTCTTTAATTTTTCTCCTGCAGCTTTTTGTAAACCCATGCCCATTAAATTCATACCATAAAGAAAAAGTCCCAGGCCACCTAAAACCGGTAATGCTATATCCATTTGTACCCTCCTAACTCATTTTAAGTTTTATGGGTATATATTGTGTATGAGCCCAATTTAATATTAATACAATTTTGAAAGTTTGATTGTTAAATCTTTGTAAATTTTATTCTAAATGAGGAAAATTCAATTGTCTTAAGGCCTCAAATAGTACTATATTGACTGAATTAGCTAAATTTAATGACCTTTTTATACCTTTCCTCATAGGAATCTTTATAGTCCTATCCCAATTGTTGGATAGTATTTCGTCAGATAACCCCCCCTTAGTCTCCTTTCCAAATACTATAAAACAATCTTCTGTATAATTCACTTGTGTATATATTTTTTTTACCTTTTGTAGTTGCAAAATAAAAATTATTATGGAAGTATTTCTCTTTAAGCTCATTAAAGCTGTCATAATAGTATATTTCCACCAAATGCCAATAGTCTAATCCAGCCCTTTTTAAATATTTGTCTTCAACGGAAAAACCCAATGGTCTCACTAAGTGGAGGGTAGTATTGGTTAACGAGCAAGTTCTTACTATATTTCCAGTATTTTGAGGTATTTCTGGTTCTACCAATACAATATTTAATCCCATAAACTTTCCTTCTTTCTATAAATTTAATACATATTTTTCTATTGCTTTCGCTACTCCATCTTGATCATTGGTATCAGTAACTACATGGGAATATTCCTTTACTATATCTTCCCCCCCATTTTCCATAGCAACGGCTAATCCAGCCACTTGAAACATGGATATATCATTTTCATTATCTCCTATAGCTACCACTTGAGAGCTATCTATACTTAATTTTTTTACATAATTGCTTTAGCCCTTCTCCTTTTGAAACTCCTTTATTCATTACCTCTACATTATTGTGCCAAGAACTTGATATATTAATTCCTTCTATAGATTTAAGGGCTTCTCTAAAATGTAATAATTTATTCTTATCATCTTCTATAAATACAAATTTATATATTTTAGGTTTTTCTTCTCTTAGAATTTTTAAAGGATCTTCCAATAATTTTAAATTTATTTGCTGTTTTTTTCAAATTATCTCTATAGGATTCATGATGTTTTGTAATCTTTTCATCTAATTTTCTGCTATAGAAAGTGTTTTTATCATAAAAGTGATAATATATATTGTTTTCTTCCGCTAATTGTATTAGTTTTTCTACTGATTCTGTTCTTAAAGTTTTTTTTCATATAAAAGTTTATCTTCATCTCCACAGGATACTACTGCTCCATTGCATGCAACTACAGGGTTTCCTAAATCTATGGATTTTGAGTAATATAGAGCAGATCTAAGGAGTCTACCTGTAGACAATACTACATGTATACCTGCCTCTATAGCCCTGTGTAAAGCTTCCTTATTCCTTTTGGATATTTTTTTTCTTCATTGTTTAACAACGTACCATCCATATCTATAGCTATCAACTTATAATTCATAAACATCCTCCTCTTAAGTTTGACAAAAATAGCATACCATAAAAAAATAAAATAGTCAATAAAAAAAAGCTTCATTTTATATTTTGTTATAAAACAAAGCCTATAAAGGAATAATATGGATACTGTCAGTGATTGGGTTTCTTTCTATTGCAACTTTTAGATTATATGCCTTTTCAATATTGGGTTTATTGACAACTTCGCTAGGCTGGCCTATTCCCAATATACTACCATTGTTTAATAATAAAATCCTATCGGAATATCTAGAAGCTAAGTTTATATCATGAATTACTAAGACTACTGTAGTACCTTTTTTTTGATTTAAATTCTTTAAAAGTCTTAATATTTCCATCTGATGATTGATATCTAGATGACTAGTAGGCTCATCTAATAGAAGGATATCTGGATTTTGTGCCAAAGCCTTAGCAACTATTACCCTTTGAAGTTCCCCACCGCTTATCTCATTTATTCGCCTTTTCTTTAAATTATAAGTGTTGGTTAATTTCAATGCTTCATCTACTATGTGATAGTCCTCATCTTTTTCCTTTTCAAATCGACCTATATAGGGATATCTCCCATTAATACTATATCTTCTACAAGAAATTCATAGTCTGTAACTGTATTTTGGGGTACCAAAGCCATCTTTTTAGCTAATTCCTTCCTCTTGTAATCTTTAATATTCTTTCCTTGTATTAAAATAGTGCCTGATTTAGGATTGTAAATATTACTTAATAATTTTAAAAGAGTTGATTTACCTGAACCATTTGGTCCAATGATACTGATAAACTCTCCCTGTTTTACTTTAAAGCTTATATTTTCAAGCACAGTTTTAGTTTCATATCCAAAATTCAAATTTTCTATCTCCAACGCATACATATTGATCACCTACTATATGGATCTTTTTCTCTTACGTAATAAATATATAAAAAAAAGGGTCCTCCAAAGAGTGCAGTTATTATTCCTACAGGTATTTCCATAGGAGATATAATAGTCCTTGCTATAGTATCTGCAAAAATCATAAATATTCCACCTATTAATCCTGAAGAAGGTAATAGTATTCTATGATCTGGGCCAACTATTATTCTTACTATATGGGGAATTATAAGCCCTACAAACCCAATTATACCACTTATAGATACTACCATAGATGTCATAAAAGTGCCCAAAATTAATATATATAACTTAATCTTTTCCACTTCTACCCCCCCTAAGCTATGAGCGGATTCTTCTCCTGTTAACATTATATTTAAATCCCTAGAAAAAAATTCATAACTATAATAGATAATATTACAGGTATGGAAATTTTTATTAAAGGTTCCCATCCCTTCCCTGCTAAACTTCCCAAGGTCCAATATATTATTTTATTCATATCTCTACTGTATATAACCATTAAGAAGGACATAATTGCAGTTAAAAATTGCCCCCCCACAGCTACTCCTGATAACAAAAGAGTGGTTATGGGAACCCTTTGTCTTACTTTAGCAATATTATATACGATAAATACAGTTACTAATCCCCCCTATAAATGCAAATATAGATATAGTAGAAAACCCAGTATGGTTATATTTACGTTAAATATAATGGATATACTAGCGCCTAATGCCGCTCCAGATGATATTCCTAATACATAAGGGTCTGCCATAGGATTCCTAAACATACCTTGAAAAGCGGCACCAGCTGTTGATAGGCTGGCGCCAACTAAAACTCCTAATAATACTCTAGGTAAACGTATAGACCAGATAATGGTCTTATAAGAGTCTGGTATATGGGATGATTTTACATATTTATTTAACATTGGGAATTTAGAGCCAATTATTCTAAAAGTATCTAATATGCTAACATTAGCCGTCCCAATGGTAGCAAATAATCCTATAGAAAAAAACAAGTATTATAATAAGCAAAAATATTATGGTTTTATGGGGGGGATATTTGTCTCTATTACTTATCATATATATCCCTGCTCTATTGGAATAATTCAGGATGAATAGCCTTAGCCACTAGTTCTAGAGCCTCCACTATTCTAGGTCCTGGTCGGGATACTATATTAGGCTCTAGTAGATAAATCTTATCATTTTTAATAGCACTAATATTTTCATAACCAGGTCTTTGTTTTATAGCCTCAGGATCTCTCTCTTCCATATCATCAGCAGCTAAATAAACCTCAGGATCCCTTTCAATTAGTTTTTCTACATCAAACTGAGGATAAGGACTATCAGCATCTTTTGCTATATTATCTCCGCCAGCCAAAGTTATCAATTCATCCATAAAAGAACCTGGACCTGCTGCAGTTAATGGATCATGCCAAATTTCATAAAATACTTTTACCTTATCTGCATCTTTGGTTTTTTTTCTACAACAGCATCTCTTCTATCTATCATATCCTTTGTTATCTCTTCAGCTTCTGATGTTTTACCAGTTATTTTACCTATAGTTTTGATCAAATCTATGACCTCGTCAATTGTTTCAGGTTCATATGATATAACTTTTATTCCTGCTTCCTCTAAACTATTATTTATATCCTCATCTCCTGGCCCATATTGGAATACCATATCTGCTTCTAATTCTATTATTCTTTCTAAATTTATCTCTTGAAAACTCCCAACCTGTTCTTTAGTGCTTGCTTCCTCTGGATAATCACAAAAAGATGTTACCCCCCCTACCACATTGTCCCCTAGCCCTAAGCTAAATAATATCTCTGTATGACTAGGTGCCAAAGATACTATTCTCTCTGGTGCCTTTTCAAATACAACTTTATTGCCAAATTGATCTTCAATTTCTAAAGGATATTCTACAACAGATTCTACCTCTTCATTGTTTTTTTTCTTCTGGCTTTTTGTGCATCTTGATTGTTAGATGTACAACCTACAGATAGAGCCATAATAAGTACTAATATTGTAAACATTATAGCAATTTTATTTTTTTCTTATATTTCTCATCAATATCTCCTCCTATTTATAAATATTATAAAATTAAAAAAATCCCTAGCCTTTTAACATACAAAAGGATAGGGAATCCTAAATTCATTTATGAATCCTAAATTCATTTATCCCTCCCTCCGAGGCCATGCTATAATATAGGCCGGTATCCTGGCTTATGGTTCATCCTAATCCCAACGCCTTCCCAGTTTCCCAGTGGCATATTGTTGGTTTCGTACCCATTTACAGTAGCGGGGGGGCTGCAGTGGATTTTCACCACTTTCCCTTTGTCCTATTAAAAGGAACTCCTATATTTTATTATTCAATTGTTACTTATAAAATAATATCACATTATTATATTTTTTTCAATATATTTGCCTAATTTCAACAACTTTCCTTTTTAACCCTAAGTCCCTAGCAAATCTTAGTGAATCTACTTTCTTTAGCAGCATATCCAGAATTAGAACATACGTATATTTTATATTTACTCATTTTCTTCTATAGCTTCCTCTTCTTCATGTTCTTCCGAGATACTAGGACCTACTCTATAAATAAAATTTCTTGGTTTATAAAAATCTTTAGTAATAAGTTGAGTATCAACAACCTTGCCATTTTTATTTTATGCTTATAGGTATGAACCTTATATCCTGTCCTTCCTTGTTGAACTAATTCTTTAGTTCCTGGGGCCAAAGTACTGTCTTCTACCTTTTCTTCCTGAGATTCTATAGTTTCTACTATCTTAGATTCAATTTTTATACTATAATCCTTGGCATTTCTATCTCCATAAATATATATATGGATCCTATCCCCCAACAACTCTAGAATGAATATATATAGGAAAATCAAAATTGTTTTTAAATTTTAAATCCAAAAAAACCATAGGCCACCGCTGCATCTTGACCTATATTAACATATTTTACTGGGATAGAATGGTGATGCCTTTCTATAATATCTACATCTGCTAACAAAAGCGCATTGTATAATGTGGTAGAAGTTTGACAAACTCCTCCACCTACATCAGGGGGGGTAAATTCTCCCTTTATTATTACATTAGCTTCTTTATATCCAAATTTTTCTCTCTAGGCCCTACCATTTCATTAAAAGAAAATATATCTCCTGGCATTATAATATCATTGCTTAGGGCTTTTGATGAAATTATAATATTTTCAATCCTTTCCTTATTGCTACCTTTAAAAGATGTAGAATACTCAGCTATAACTCCATTAATTCTACTTAACAATTCTCTTGTCCTAGTAGGATATATAATTTCAACAGGTATTTCAATGGTACTTAAATCCTCTATATTTGTCTCTATTAACTGAGCTAACTCCTCTTGTTTTACCTTTTTCCCTATAACCTCATCAGTAATATTTATATTCCCATTATTAAAATGAAACTGAGCTTCTTCCATCTCCATATCTATTTCCTGGGCAATGCTTTCTGTAATCTCATAGATTTTATCCTTATTATAACTAGAATTTAAGTTGATTTTTACTCCATTTTTCTTAGTGGTAATTATCTCCTTTATCCTAGATATTATATTTCCTTCTCTACCAATAGAATAGGCTTTATCTATTGCAGAATCATAATCGTATTTAAAATCAAATTGTCTTATATTTATATCAAATACCTTATCTCCATAGGTTAATACCATGTTTTTCTCATCTAATTCTTGCTCCCTTTTATTCATAATTAATTTCGCAGCTTCATCTTTAGTTAAAAAAAACTTAAATCAAATTCATCAACACTAACTCCCTCATAAATTTTATCGGTACTTAATATGTTGTAATATCCATAAGTACCTAATCCTAGAACAATAGCAAGTATACTAAGTAATAAAATTAATATAACTGGTTTTCCTTTCTTTGTTTTCTCCATCACTAGCCTCCATATATAATATATATTTAAATAATATGTAGTATAAACTTTAATAATGCTATTTGTCCCACCATATTTGGATTATATCCCCCCCATCCTTTAAAGGAGCCATGTATTCTGCATCCATACCATTCACCTTAAGTACCAAATTACCTCTAGGTTTAGTTAAATCAAAGTCTATATGATCAAATATATCTACAAACACAAATTCCTCTTTTTGTAAGTAATAGTGGTTTTTTTTCACCATTTATTATTAAATTTATAGTTTTAGTAGGTGAAAAAAAATAGCTCATCTTTAGGGTTTAAATTTACGTTTTCTTTAATCCTTTCCCCATTCAATATTATATCATCTAATGTTATATTCTTGTTAAGATATTTAATTAATTCTTCTATAGTTTTTATCTCTATAAATTCAATTCTATCCCCTTCATTGAGCTTAGGATTTCCTTTCACTTTCATCCCATTAATTTTAATATCCTTCAACAAATTAAAAGATTCGTTATTAATAAATATCATTTTTTCTCTAGATATACAATCATATAAATATGGGGGCTTTCTTATCTCCTTTAGTTCCCTTCGTTATCTCTATAATATCACCATCCTGTAGAGAAGTATTGAAATTGGCTATTTTGTTATTTACATGTATTTTAGCTGGTTCTCCTATATTACCAGTTAAGCTTTTTTTTATCACCGTTTACAAAATATATAAAATCCTCCCCCATTTTAGGCACTAAATTTTTTTTGGATCATATCCTGTAAGCACTAATATATCTGATACTTTTACCCTATTGGTATTGAATAATCTTATATCTTCTCCATTAAACTGAATTTGTATAAAATTGCTATATTTCTTGTTGACGCTTTCTACAGCTATTCCTATGGGGGGGTTACTATATCAGGCCCATGGATACTATCATCTATACCATCAACATTTTCAATTAAACTAGCATTCCTAACTGATACCCTTTCTTTAGGAAGACCTAAGTTCTTAGCTAAGGATTCCCTAAGTCCAGGCATTTGGCTGCTTCCACCAATCAAAAAAAACAGCACTAGGAGCCTTGCCATTAAATTCTACTATCTTTTCAACAATTCCTTTGGAAATTGTATCTATTGTATCCTTTATACTATCAACAATCTCCTCTGTAGTAAGCTCATACTCTATTCCCACTATATCTTTAAAATGATGAATGTTTTGAGAACTAAGCTGTACTTTTAACTCTTCACTAACATTAAAATCTAACAAATATCTTCTAGATAAAGCCTCAGTTATCTCATCTCCCGCTGTGGATGTCATAGCATAAGCTATGATATTCCCATCTTTGGTTATAGCAATATCTGATGTCCCAGCACCAATATCTACTAAAGCTAAATTTAACAACCTTAATTCCTCTTTTATCGCCACATTTATTGCTGCTATAGGTTCTAAAGTTATATTACCTACCTGGAGCCCTGCTTTGGATATAACCGTATATAAGCTTTCAATAACCATCTGGGGGGTAAAAAAAGTAGCCAATAGTTCTACGCCAATTTTTTTTCCCCTCTATGTCCATCTAATTTAGTCATAATATTATCATTTAAATAATAATTTATAACGCTATAATCTATGCTATAATATTTTAATTTACTTTGGTTTTCTTCTTCATTTATCTTATGTTGAGCTTTTTGCACTGCCTCTAATTCTAATGCCTCTATAATATTTTGATTTATTTCTATAGTGCTATCTATTTCCTTATCTACTCTAACCTTACAGGTTTTCAAGGATCTACCAGCTGCAGCAATGGAAACTCTTTTCAGCTCTATACCTAGTTCTCCTTCTAGTTCTTCCTTTATTTCCTTGACTATTTTTGTAACTCCTTCAATATCATGGATCTGTCCATCATACATATTGCGCCTCTCGTGTTCTTTTATAGAATAGGCTAAAATTTGAATTTTCCCATCCTCCATATATTTTCCAACGATACCAATGATTGTTCTAGTACCTATATCTAAGGAAAAATCAAATCATCAAATGTATTATACATTCCTTTCATAATTAACAGTCCTCTCCATCCTTATTGATAACTTCTTTATAATAAAAACAATAATCTGTTAATGGACATTTATGGCAAAGGGGGGGTCTCCGAGCTTTGCAAATTCTTCGTCCATGAAATATCAATAGATGATGAGCTTTTGCCCACATGTCCTTATCTATATTATCCATTAGATCCTTCTCCGTGTCCAATACATTGGAGCTATCTGCTAGGCCTATTCTATTTGACACTCGAAATACGTGGGTATCCACAGCTATAGCTGGTACTCCAAAAACATTGCTTAAAACCACATTAGCTGTTTTTCTTCCAACTCCAGGTAAAGTCATTAATTCTTCCAAAGTATCAGGTACTTTTCCTCCATAGTTTTTTTATCAACAATTCACAGGTAGCTAAAATATTTTTACTCTTTGTCTTATAAAAACCACAAGATCTAATCTTCTCTCCCAATTCTTCTTCTGTTAAGGTTAAAAATCTTCTGGAGTTTTATACTCTTTAAAAAGCTCCTTAGTAGTCTTGTTTACCTGAACATCGGTGCACTGAGCAGAGAGTATAGTGGCTATCAACAATTCAAAAGAATTAGAATAGTTTAACTCAGATTTAGCATCTGGATACAAATCCATTAATATATTTATCACTTCTTTAATTTCCTCTTTAGTTAACATTTTCTTCATACTTTATCACCTACATAACCTACATTATTTCTATATCATAGTCAATTATTTCTACCCTATTATCCCTATCTATAAACTTCAATACCTTAGATATAATTTGATTAGCATGTTGGGTATCATTAGTAACACAACTAAAGCCAATTATTGAGGTCTGCCAGCTATCGTTTAGTCCAATTTCCGCAATAGATACATTAAATCGAGATTGAATCCTTCCTATTATACTTTTAGTCACCTGCCTTTTTTTTCTTTTAAAGAATTTGACTCATATATTTTTAGTTTCAAAGTACAAACTCCTATTATCATATATATCACCTCAATAATATATTAAGCTTATAATTACTATTTTAGACTATTTTGTCGAATAAAAAAAAGGGGGGGATAAGGTCCCCTTTTTTTTATTCTAGTATATTCATCTCTTTGCCAACTTGTTCAAATATATCTACCGCTCTATCTAATTGATCTTTAGTATGAGCTGCAGTAACCATACATCTTACCCTTCCTGTTCCCTTAGGTACTGTTGGAAATACTATTCCTGAAACAAACACGCCTTTTTCTAACAGCTTTCTACTAAATTCCATAGTTTTTGCTTCATCACCAATTATAACTGGAGTAATCGGGGGGGTTTCGCTATGTCCTGTATCAAATCCCAATGTTCCTAATTTTTCTTTAAAATAGTTTGCATTATCCCATAATCTATCAGTATATTCAGTTGTCTCCATTAGCATCTTAATAGCTTCAATTATGGCTCCTGCTGCTGCTGGAGGTAGAGTTGTACTAAATAATACTGGTCTTGCTCTATGGTTTAGCCATTCATACATTATCTTGGATCCTGCTACATAGCCACCTACTACCCCCCCTATGGCTTTAGATAGAGTTCCTATGGAAAAGTCAACTCTTCCATGTAATCCAAAATGGTCCACTGTTCCTCTACCACTTTCTCCTAATACCCCCCCTGAACCATGGGCATCATCTACGTAAGTTAAAGCTTCATATTTTTCAGCTAATTCCACTATTTCAGGTAATTTAGCAATATCTCCATCCATGCTAAATACCCCCCCATCGGTAATAATCAATACATTATTATATTTATCCCTATTCTCTTTAAGTATTTGCTCCAAATGATCCATATCAGAATGTTTAAATATAGCTTTATCCGCTTTGCTAAGTCTAGTTCCATCTATTATAGATGCATGATTTAGTTCATCAGATATTATTAAATCTCCTTTTTCAGTTATAGCTTGTATAGTACCAGCATTACAATTAAATCCCGATTGATATATAAATACAGCTTCTTCCCTCTTAAACTCAGCTAGTAGTTCTTCCAGTTCTTCGTGAATAGACATATTCCCAACTATAGTCCTTACAGCCCCTGCACCAGCTCCATATTTTTCTACAGCTTCTATAGCACCCTTTTTTTTAGTCTAGGATGATTAGCAAATCCAAGATAGTTATTAGATGATAGATTGATTACTTTTTTCCCATCCAATATTATTTCAGCTTCATTAGCTCCTTCTAGGACAGGTAATTTTCGGTATACACCTTGTTTTTTTGAGTTCTTCAATCTTTTCTTTTAAAAAAATTTAATTCATGAACATTACTCACGGCGTTTCCCTCCCATATAGTAAAATTTAGGCTATACTTATATCTATAGTATAACATAAATTTAATAATTGTTGTCCATCCTTGTTAAATAATAATTTATTTGGTTTTCTATCTCCCTTTAAGGGATGGGGGGGACTCTTCTTCCATATGCTCTTTTACCAATTCTCTACCGTATTCCAAGTCCGTATTTAATATAGACCAAGCAGCATACTCCCTAATCATAGGACTAGAATCCATCAACAAGGTTTCTAACAATTTTAGATTATCTCTATCCTTGATATTTCCTAATGCAATAATAGCATTCCTCTTCAATATATTTTTACCTCTCCAGGCACCTGCCATAGAGCCATACTTTTCTTTAAATTCCCTGTTAGAAATAAATAATAACTCCTCTAAATCTATATACCCTTTAGTCATATTTGGTAAAAATTCATGATGATTAGGCCTTTTAATTCCATAGTTCTCTGGACAAACTAGCTGGCAAATATCGCAGCCATATATGCTAATGCCCATTTTTTTCCCTTAATTCATAGGGAATCCTATCCTTAGTTTGGGTCAAATAGGATATGCATCTTTTAGGATTAAATAGGTAAGGGCCCTCCAATGCACCTGTGGGACAAGCTTTAAGGCATAATTCACATTCCCCCCCACATGAATTTTCTAGGATTGGACTATCTATAGATATATCCATATCAGTTAATATATATCCAATAAATATGAAGGAACCATACTCATCGTTAATAATGGAGCAATTTTTACCATAATAGCCTATGCCAGCTTTCCGTGCCAACTCCCTATCTATTAAGGGACCAGTATCTACAAAATATCTATAGTTAAAATCCTTCACTTTTTTTAATCTCTTCAACAAGCCTTTCTATTTTATTTTTTTTAACACCAAGTGATAATCCCATCCCCCCCATGTGGATTTTGATAATCTACCCTTTATTTTATAATCCGGTACATCATCATAATCATTGTTATAGGAAATGGCTATTACAATTATGGTATTACAGTTGGGAAAAGTAAGCTTAGGATCTATTCTTTTTCTTATATCCTCTACTTCAAATTCCGTTTCCCTATTCTCCATTTTTCTAGCAATTAAATAATCCTCTAGATAGTCCAATGGTTTACAATCGGTAAACCCAATTATATCTATATTTAGTTCTTTTGATTTATCAATTATATATCCTTTTAAATCCATATTCTTCACCTTATCACAATATACAGATACCTATATTATACCATTAATAACTGATATAATATTATATCATTAGCTGTTGTTGGAGGGGATATTATGAAAAAGTAGTATAATCGATGGTTTCTAAATGATGTTAGAAAAGCTGTGGAGAAACACTATCTTATTCAAGGAGGGGGGGATAATATACTAGTTGG
>JMBV01000294.1_pt1 | contig 17538 bp, 18 predicted proteins | sample 616531 | NCBI WGS metagenome assembly JMBV01 (sample SAMN02727904, study PRJNA239997) | anaerobic digester metagenome | biome: anaerobic digester; isolation source: mesophilic anaerobic digester inoculated with municipal waste water sludge... | place: Germany: Bielefeld University, CeBiTec ...
GGTGGCATCATACATATCTTTTGCCGATTCAACGTCTATTCTCCGTATACCATGATGAGAAACTAATTGTGCTGTTGGACCGGTTATCAGCAAGACCTCAGCACCGCGTAAAGCACACTCTTCAGCCAGTGCAAAACCCATTTTCCCTGATGAGAAATTACCGATAAAACGAACCGGGTCGATGCGCTCATAGGTGGGGCCTGCAGTAATCAGAACCTTTTTTTTGTGAAGATTGTTCCGTAATGCGAAAAACTGTTCCAGAATAGCTACAATATTTTCAGGCTCTTCCATCCGCCCTTTGCCTTCGAGATGACTGGCCAGCTCTCCCTCGGCAGGCTCAATAATCCGCACCCCGTCACTCTTCAGTATTTCCAGATTACGCTGGGTTGTTATGTGCCTGTACATATCGAGATCCATAGCCGGTGCAACAAATACAGGAGCTCTCATGGATAGGTAGGTGGTGATAAGCATATTGTCGGCAATGCCGTTTGCCATCTTGCCGATGGTGGATGCCGTGGCTGGAGCAACGACCATCAGATCGGCCCACAAACCCAGATCCACATGGCTATGCCAGGTGCCGTCACCCGTGGCAAAAAAACTCACTTATTACCGGTTTGCCTGACAGGGCAGACAGTGTTACCGGTGTAATGAATTCTTTTCCGGAAGGAGTGATAACGATCTGCACTTCTGCGCCCTTTTTTATCAATAACCGGGTGATAATTGCCGATTTGTAGGCCGCGATGCTGCCTGTAATTCCCAAAACAATATGTTTTCCCCCCCTCAGCGACATAACTGTTGATTTAACCGTTGCAAATATAGCCGAATTTTCTGAACCCCGCCAATGAAACGATAGAAACTGTTCAACTTTCACAGCTGCTGCCAACAAAATATCGTTAAATTAGAAAATTCAGTTTAACTCATTCAACGATCTCAATATTTCCGCAATGTTAAATAACGCTAAATATATAAATATATATGGTACTTTGTATTGCATAATACTTTGCTTTGAGTAATTTTGTATCGAAAGACTATTGTTTATGGTTTTTAATAGTTCCAATAGAGTAAATTACACATTAGGTAATTAATACAGAGTTTATAAAGCGCAAAATAACAGTATCCATATAAAAACAGTTGAATAGAATATTGTATAAGAAAATTGTAAAAGTGAAAATAAAAAGAATATGAATATTGAAAATACGCAGAGTCAAATGCGAAAGGGGGGGTACTGGAATACTGTATTCTTTCCATTATAAAGAGAGGAGAGGCTTATCCGGGTGATATCATTGATGAGATGAAAAGTGCCGGGTTGCAACTTCTGGAGGGGGGGACACTCTATCCTTTGCTTAATCGACTGAAGAATGCTGAGATACTTACATACAGATGGGTTGAAAGCACTTCGGGCCCGCCACGTAAATACTTTCAGCTTACCGGAAAAGGGGGGGAAATATTCTATACACTTTTACAAACCACCTGGAATGAACTTGCCGGCGGGGTAGAATGCTTAACGCGAAAGACTGACGAAATGTATAATAATCAACCGGATCAAAATCCATCAGAATAACATCAATATATGAAGAAGGTAATCAACATTAATTTTCAAGGACAGGTAATTGCCATTGAAGAGACTGCTTACGAAATATTGAAACAGTATATCGACAGTCTCAAAGAGTACTTTTCACGAGAGGAGGGTGGTGATGAGATTGTTAACGATATTGAATGCCGTATCGCTGAACTTTTCGGTAACCGTTTAAAGCACGGTATCAACTGCATCACTGATGAAGATGTGGAAGTTATCATCAGCAGTATCGGCAGACCTAAGGATTTCGATTCAGATTATTATGAATCTTCTCAGAGAGAACGTGGTGCCGGAGAATCTTCATCAACAACAGGTGTATGTTCCGATAACGGAGCAAACTTATCCGAACAGGTAACATCAGGTGAATCCCGCTCACTCAACAGAAATGCTAATGATCAGATTATTGGTGGTGTCTGCAGTGGCCTGGCGCATTATTTCAAGACTGACCCTGCATGGATTCGAATTCTCTTCGTATTGTTTTTCGGTGTTCTTTTTTTTGGGTTTATATCGTTTTGTGGATCGTGCTAAAATCTAAACCCCCCCTCGAATCTAATGTTACCAAACGTCTTTATCGAAATCCCAACGATCGATATTTAAGTGGTGTTTGCGGAGGTATAGGTGCATACTTCAAAATAGAGTCATGGATACCACGTCTTCTTTTCTTGCTGCCCATTATGTTGAATGTGGTTGGAATGGTATCAATTTTTCCTTTGAGCACCTTTTTTTCATAATATAGGCTTCAACTGGAATATTAATCTGGGAGTTGTACTTTTGTACGTGGTGTTGTGGATAATTATTCCCGAAGCAAAGACCGTGAAGCAGAAACTTGAGATGATGGGAGAGGACGACTATATCCAATCCATAAGAGATAAAGTGACTGATAATGTGGCGAGTGCAAAAAGCCGTACAGATACGGGCCGCTATGATGCAAATACTGGATTTGCTTCTTCGGGTTTAAAAATAGATAATGACCAAAAACCCTCTTCGGAGAATATGCCACCCGAACCTCCCCGTCCTAATTCAAGGACCGCACAATATCCACAACCGGATAGATCGGGATGTCTGAACGTTTTGGTTATATTTCTGAAAATCATCTTTTCTCTTTCGTGGGGATCTTCGCGCTCATGCTGGTGGTACTATTTTTCGGACTACTTTTTGCCGGATCGCAATTTATGCCGTTGAAATCACTCTTTATTGATCCCGGGTACGAGACTAATCTGCTTTCACATCAATAGCTATGATAACTCTTGTGCCCTCATTTCTGTAATAATTTGGGTTATTCGTCGAGTGATGAAAGTAAAATCACGGCCTATAATAGGTGTTGTTGCAACTGTCCTGTGGTTTGCCGGTCTTGCGATAATGGGCGTACTTGCTACAAGTGTTGCAAAAAAAATTCAACGTTGAAAGTTCCCGCGAAGAGATAGTAGCACTATCGCCGGTTAATTCAGGTAAGCTCTATGTTGAAATGGAGACCTACAGAGAGGATTTTTCCGAGTTTAAATTAGGATACGGTTTTGGATTAGGTTCAGAGATCGATGAGCTACCATATACCACAGTTAACGAAGATTCACTACTTTTCAGAAAAATCAATCTGCAGATAGGGAAAAGTTCAGATTCACTATTTCACATAAGGACGATTGCAGCTTCAAGAGGCAGAAATCTTCGCAGTGCAAAAGCCGATATTGAGCAGTTTACCTATAACATTGTCCAGAAAGACTCCGTACTGTTCCTGCCTGAATTTCTGGCAGTACCGGTAAATCAGGGCTTCAGGGATCAGAGTATAACCATTGAAATATTTGTCCCGGCAGGAAAAAAAGTTGAAGTTAGCGATGCACTGAGGGAGTACAAAAATAATCAAACACCCTCAGTTGTAAGGAAAAGAGTCAGAACCTTTTCCCGTACATATTTTCCCGTTGAAGCCGAAACCTCGGGACAAGAATTTGAGAACATAGAAAAAAAAGAGATACGGTTTAGTAGTAATTTTTATTTTACATAACTTTTCATTGTCGTTCTTTAGGGCTGCCCCATATGGCGGCCCTTTTTAGTGTGTAATTATCAAAATAATGTTTATTTTTGCACAATAAACATTTTCTATATGTTATATTAGCTAAGGCTGAACTTACACGGAACCAATCCGCAGTAAGAAAATAATTAAAATGCTATAAATCTGGTAACGTAAAGGAACAATATATAATAATATATACTATGAACAGAAGAAATTTCATTAGGAATGTTTCCGCCATTTCAACACTTACCGTATTAAAACCGGAGATAGTTTTTGCATCAGGTAATAATTCTGCTGTGAGGGTAGGGCTTGTGGGGGGGTGCGGTTCACGTGCAACGGGAATCCTTAATAGTATGTCTGAAAGCTCAAATATTCAGATTACCGCATTGGCTGATCTTTTTGAAGATAAGCTCGTAAAGGGGGGGATCGACTTTGCCAATGTACTTAACAAAAAAAAGAGGCTATGCTCCTGTTCCGAAGAATAGAACCTATACAGGATCTGAAGCATATCTTAGATTATTGGAAAACCAAGATGTTGATGCTGTAATTATTGCATCTCCAGGCTATTCACATCCTCAAATTCTGGAAGATACGGTTGCTGCGGGGGGAAGCATGTTTATTGTGAAAAACCTATGGCTGTAGATGCCGACGGATGCAGGCAGGTACTCAGAACAGGGAAGAACATTAATGGAAAAGTATCGGCGTTCGACGGTTTCCAGATTCGTTATGCTACTCCTTATGCAGAAATGGCAAAAAGAATTAAAAGAGGTGATATTGGTGACCTTGTCACGGTACAGCTCTATTATTTTTCATCGGGTGCTGTAATTATTCCCCCCCACGAAGGAATGTCGTACGACGAAACACGTATTCGTAATCATTACCATTTCCATGAAATTTCAGGCGGATGTTATCTCGATCAGGCCATTCATATGATCGATACATGCAATTGGATTTTGGGTGCCAATCCTTTATATGCCATAGGTGAAGGAAGCAGGAAAGGAGGTCCAGACTTTGGTAATGCATGGACAAACTATCAGGTAATTTATAAGTATCCGAATGATGTGAATGTTTCGGTACATTCCAGTAAATTCGGGAAAGTTTTCGGTGATGTTTGTGCCAGGTTTATTGGGACAAAAGGTATTGCTGAAGCACATTACAGCGGGGGAGTGTTTATTATGGGCGAGAATAAATGGGATTCTGGAGTTGTACGTTCTTCGTCGGAGCTTACGCCTGAATCTATTGCAAAAGGCGCCAGCTCGTCGTCATTAGACGATGCTGATATCAATAAAGGCAAGGCTTTTATTGATAGTATAACAGGAGGAGTATATATGAATCAGCTTGAATCTGGATGTAATTCTACCTTAAGTGCTATCTTGGGAAGAGAGGCGGCTTCCAGGCAGGAGAAGGTCACATGGGACGAACTGATATACACACCGCATCGGATTGACCCGAAATTGAATTTAAAACAGTTCGACATAAAATAAAATTCAAAAAAAATATTGGGTTCAATTTAAAAAATCTTGTATCTTTGCATCCGCAATTCAGAAAAAGCTGTACGGCCAGCCTTTCCCTGAGTAGGGGAAGTATGGCCGTTGAGCTACGGAAACAAAAACATTGGTGTTTTTATTTTTCTGATGCGTTATCAGGCGGAGGCCTTTTAATATATTGGTAAGTTATGAGCCCGGATGGCGGAATTGGCAGACGCGCTAGTTTCAGGGACTAGTGTTGGCAACAACGTGCAGGTTCGACCCCCTGTTCCGGGCACTGCAATGCGCAGGTGGTGAAATTGGTATACACGCTACTTTGAGGGGGTAGTGCCGGTTACGGCGTGTGAGTTCGACTCTCATCCTGCGCACTTTGTTGATTCTCAGTCACATGTTGTTCTTATATTTTTTTTCGTACCATTTGGAATAGTTCTCTCACCTTACTTTTGAATTTTTCATTGTTTTGTTATTCTCTTTACACTTCCGCCAAGACCTTATCTGCAATATATTTTTCATGATCTAATGAGTATTTTTTTGTTGCCTTCATGTTTTCTGTACACATGATTCTTTCGACCGTTACTTTTTTTTATCTTGCGAAGTCTTTCTATCTCAATTCGGAGTTTCCTGTTTTCTTCCAGCATCTCCAGGTATTTGTTTTTATATTTTACGGAGTTTTCTTCCAAGGTGTCGGTTGTTTGTTCGACAGCGGCTGGCTGAACCGGAGTGCTTGTCATCTTCCCCTTTCCCGTGATAAGCCAATCAAGGTTCAGGTCGGGGGGGAAAGCTTCCACGATATTGGACAGTTTGTCCGCACCAATCGAAGTTTTTACCTTACTGATATATCCCCGCGAAAACCAACCCGCTCTTCAAATTTAGTTTGTCCCAGTCCTTTTGATTTTATGAATAATTTTAACCTGTCTATGAATTCCATATTTTGTATTGTTCCTCAGGTAATTATCGATTTTTTGTTATTTAGAAACAGTATAAATTACACCATAAATTCGCTTTTTACTTGCCATTACTGAATATGTACAGTATATTTGCATTGTTAATTAATGTTTAATGCGTTGCAACAAAATTAGACATTCTACAAAGATATGAATAATCAGGCAAATACCATAAAACCGGTTACTAAAATATCGATACCCGATACACTATTAAGTTTAAAGGTAGGTGAAACTGTGATGATATCTGCGAGAACGATTAATTCCAGTTCTGTCAGGGCTGCCGCATCCCGTTTAAAGAAAATAAAGAAAGCACAGTTTATTGTAACCGAACAAGGCTTGATAAATGAAATTAAAGTAACCAGATTAAAATAATTCATACAATCATGTTTAAATGTTATTGAATATTAACGGGATTAATGTCGTTATTGGAATCAACATATGTTATCAAACAAACAAATAACTGCCGTATTAACCAAAAACGGCACAATTAATTTCACATTTATTTTTTTTCTGTATTTCTAATTACATAACAAGAAATACAGTTAAGGGAAAAGCTTGTTTAGGCAGAGATAAACGAATCTTTGCCAGGTGTTAGCATCTTTATTGAAAATTCTATAAGAGGAGTGCCTACGGATGTGGACGTAACTTTTAAATTTTAAATTAAACTAATTCATATAATTTATTTAACATGAAAAAGCAATTAAGTATCATCTGTTTTGTTGTGGCTATTATTATTTTTTTGGTCGTGCGGAGGCGACAAGTCCGATAATTTCGGACGGGAAAATTACAATCCATCAAAACCGGTCGAAATCACCGGCTTTGAACCGGACTCAGGAGGAATGTCGACTAAAGTATTTATTACGGGGGGGAATAACTTTGGCTCGGATGTGTCCAAAATAAAAGTGTATTTCAACAATGTACCTGCACCCGTTGTCGGTTCTGACGGGAAACATATTTACACGATTACTCCACGACAGCCGGGTAGGGAGAACGTTATATCTGTAGTAGTGAATGGCGACTCTACCGCTTTTACCAAAAAGAAATACTTGTACCGTACAATGTATGTCATTCAAACCATTGCTGGAAGAAAAGGAACAACACAGTTCAAGGCGGGAAAATTGTCGGAGGCTGAGTTTCATCAACCTTCCACCATAACAGTGGATGCACAAAAGAACATCTTTATATCCCATTGGCGCGTTCCGTTTTGTTTTGTCCGAATTAACGAAGAGGAAAACATTGTAGAAGCTCTTGCTCCTGGAAGTAAAACTGATACCAAATATGCATTTGGTTCGCCGACAGTTGATGCAAATGGTGTTGTTTCTGCAATCTCCGATAATGGTAGAACTTTTTCACTTTTGATCCTATTGAAGGCTGGACACCAAGAGAACGCTCAATTCTACCTGCAGGAGCAGGAGGAACTCCCTTTACATTCAGTACGGCGCACAGTCTTGCGGCCCATCCGGTAACGGGAGAGCTGTATACACGTTATTACGCCTCGGGGCATCTTATTAAGGTAAATCCCAACACAAGAGAGGGTACGTTAGTTGGAGAAACATTGACTTCATCTGATTCTTACCTCGTTTTTGACCCTGTCAATCCCAATATTATATATATTTCCTATTCGTCCTTGCATTGTATTGGCAAATATGACCTCGAAAAGAAAGAACATACTATTTTTGCCGGCAGAAATGGCGAGGCCGGATGGCAAGACGGGCCATTGTCAGAAAGCAGGTTTAACACTCCCAACCAGTTGATAGTTGCACCCAATGGTAATCTTTATTTAGCAGATAGAAATAACCACTGCATCCGTATGATTACTCTAGACGGTAAAGGTGGCGGGGGGGTGGTATCAACCGTTATAGGCAAAGGAGGCGTTGCCGGCTATCAGGACGGAAATCCCGAAGATGCCCTTTTCAATCAACCAAGAGGTGTCGCTGTAACGGCGGATGGCAACATTTATATTACAGACCTCGGCAACAATGTTGTCAGAAAGTTAACCATAGAGTAAAATTACCATTAATAATTGAAAGTATATTATGCAATTAAATTATAAAAATATTCTGATTATTTGTTTACTGTGTTTGCTTCCATCATTAGCTGCGGCACAGCAGACGTATAATATGGGAGGTACCGTTTATGACGAAAATGGAGAGACCCTTCCAGGAGTTAGTATTTTTCTGAAGGCACAAGCCATGATTGGTACAGCAACCGATATCGATGGTAAATTTAAAATCAGGGCTTCCAAGGGTGATGTGCTTGTATTTTCATATATAGGATATGAAACCAGGAATATCTTGTTGATGCGGAAATGAAAAATAAAAGTCACCATGGTCCCAACTGCCACTGAAATTGAAGAGGTGGTTGTTACCGCTTTGGGAACCCAACGCAAAATAAGTGTCGTTGGCGCTGTTACATCAGTGGAGGTAAAAGATATCCAAACGCCTGCCACCTCAATTACCAATATGCTTGGAGGCCGCGTTGCCGGTATTATTACCACTTTAGACAGCGGCGAACCGGGCAAAAATATTTCGGAGTTCTGGGTGCGTGGTATTGGAACATTTGGAGCGAGTAGTTCGGCATTGGTATTGATAGACGGCTTGGAGGGCAATATCAACTCCATCGACCCGGCCGACATCGAATCATTCTCCATACTGAAGGACGCTTCCGCAACGGCTGTTTACGGAGTTCGCGGAGCAAATGGAGTAGTGCTAATTACAACAAAACGCGGACAAAGCGGCAGGTTACAAATTAATGGAAGAGCCAATTATACAGTGTCACACCTGAAGCGGATGCCAAAATATTTGAGAGCATATGATTATGCCGTTTTAGCCAATGAAGCAAGGGCAGTACGTAACGAAGAGATTCTTTATAACGATATGGAGTTGAAACTCATCAAAAATCATTTAGATGACGATCTTTATCCCGATATCAGCTGGCAGGATGAGATCATAAAACGAAACGGGTTCCAGCAAACTTATTATGTGAGTGCCAAGGGAGGCGGCGAAGCAGCACGCTACTTTATTAGCTTGGGAACCTCGATTGAAGATGCGGCCTATAAAGTGGCTCCTGAAAACACCATTCGCTCCGGCGTTGGTTATAACACGTATAATTACCGCATTAATCTGGATATTGATCTGACCAAAGGTACCACTTTGTATTTTGGCACAGACGGTTATTTGTCACTAAGGACGCAACCCGGTTTTGCAAATACCGATGCCATGTGGGCGGCCCAGTCGATGCTTACCCCCATTACTGTTCCTATCAGATATTCGACAGGAGAGTTACCGGCTTATAGTTCAACGTTTGGAGGTGACGCCGTATCGCCTTATGTACTCCTAAATTACACCGGAAAACAAACCAATCAGAATTACATAGGCAAGGCAACGCTGGCTTTATCACATGACTTCTCCTATTTGATTAAGGATCTGAAATTGAGAATGCAGGGAGCGTACGATAATGTTTCTTGGAAAGACGAAAGAAGATACGTAATGCCCGAATTATATCTGGCGACTGGCCGTACTAACTGGGGGGGCGAATTACAAAGATCAAAAAGCTATGATGCTGTTAGTCCCCCAATACTCGAATTACCAGCGGCAGTCCCGTAAATATCATTTTGAAAGCACACTAACCTGGGACAAACTCATCGCTGATAACCATCGAGTAAGTGCACTTGTTTATTATTACATGAGTGACGAACAAGACACGAGAGATGTTGATTTTGCCGATTCAGGACGTCGCGCATTGGAAGCTCTTCCGAAAAGATACCAAGGGCTCTCCAGCAGGCTCACATACGGATTCAAAGACACCTATATGATCGATTTTAATTTCGGTTACACCGGTTCGGAAAACTTTGAACCCGGGAAACAGTTCGGGTTCTTCCCTTCAATAGCGCTTGGATGGGTTCCTACCAGTTATAAATGGGTAACGGATAATATGAGTTGGCTTAACCATTTTAAATTACGTGCTTCATACGGATCGGTGGGTAGTGACCGTATTGCCGATTTCAGGTTCCCTTTTATGACTATCATTGGAGAAAATCAGCCTGTAGGTTGGGGGAAGTACGCTAAACGGCGTGAGCGAATTACAATTCGGAGCCAATAACTTGATGTGGGAAAAGCATTAAAGGCCAACGTGGGCGTTGAAGCAAATATGTTGGATAATAGATTATCTTTTGTAGTGGACTTTTTTTAACGATAAGCGTGAAAGTATTTTTCAACGGAGGGAAACTATCCCCGGCTATGTGGGGGGGTTAGTCTATACTGCGCGCCCGTATGGTAATGTGGGAAGTATGCGTAGTTATGGTACGGATGGTAATATTTCATACACGCACGAAATCCGGAAAGACTGGAGTTTTACCATCCGGGGGGGAAATTACACCTATTCAGCAAACGAAATAATCAATTGGGAACAGGCCCCTACAAGATATCCATACCAACTATATAACGGTTACCCTTTATCAGCATTGCGCGGTTACATTGCCACGGGATTGTTTACCGACGAAGACGATATTGCATTTAGCGCTGCTCAGTCTTTCGGAGGCTTCAAAGTGATGCCTGGCGATATTAAATACAAAGATATCAATGGAGATGGAATCATCAATTCAGACGACCAGGTGTTTTTGTCTGACCCTACCTATCCGCGGTTAATGTATGGATTCGGCGGTGAAATGAAATACAAAGACCTCACGTTAGGCATTCTTTTCAAAGGAACAGGTAAAACTGATTTTTATCACGTGGGGTATCGCGGCAATGGAGCAGGTTACGTACCGTTTAACAATGGAAAAATCGGCAATGTGCTGACGATGGTCAACGATCCAGCCAACCGCTGGATTCCAATGGACTATGCTTTGGCAAATGGGATTGATCCGGCTTTGGCTGAAAATCCTAATGCCCGTTTTCCACGTCTTTCATACGGATATAATGCTAATAATTCGCAGTTGTCCACCTTTTGGAAGAATGATTCCCGGTACATTCGTTTACAAGAGGTAACACTCAATTACAATCTCAAAGCGAACTTTCTTAAACGGTTTGGCTTGTCATCTGCTGATATACAGTTAGTCGGAAATAACCTTGTTGTTTGGGACAAAGTTAAAGACTGGGATCCGGAACAGGGATATAGAAATGGACGCGCTTATCCGATACCAGCGAGATACACGCTACAACTTTACCTTAACTTTTAAAATAAAAAAAGAATGAAAAATATATTCAAGCATACAATAATTTGCGCCTTCACGATCATCATAACTATGTCATCTTGCAACTATCTTGATATTGCCGATAATTTTGAAGAAGCATTTAAATATGATTCAATTTTTGTAAATAAAACGAATCTGGAACGTTATACGTGGAATATTGCCTCTATGTTTCCTGATGAAGGGTACAAATTTGACAAACTTGGTTCGTATGCGTGCGATGAAGCATTTTCGATAATGGTTTCCGACTATACCTCATTAGATTTTGTACAGGGAAACATAACTCCTACCAATCTCAGGTCGTTTAATATTTGGAACAGTATGTATATCATTGTTCGCAAAGTCAATACGATACTTAAAAATATAGACAAGGCACGCGACCTGAACGGACAGGAAAAGGATGAACTTATGGGCTATCTCTATTTTATGCGCGCCTATGCCTATTACCGATTGATCATGTATTATGGTCCCATTGTGATATTAGGCGATGACGTATTGGAAACAAATGAAACGGCAGATTATTATGACCGTCCGAGAGCAACTTTCGATGAATCGGTGGATTATGTTTGCGGTGAATTGGAACGATCAGCAGACCTCATGCCGGTAGAAATTACACCCAGTTTTTTTTGGACGTCCTTCTGCCGGGTCTGCACTGGGACTGAGTGCCCGTCTGCGGTTAATTCAGGCAAGTCCGCTCTGGAATGGAGGATTGGCTGCTCGCAGAACGTACGGAACGTGGAAAAGATCAATTGATAATGTAAATTATGTCTCACAAACATACGACGAACGTAAATGGGCTCAGGCTGCTGCAGTTAGCAAGCGTATTATAGATATGAATATCTATGCTTTACATACCGTTAAAAAAATGCCGGATACTGCTCCCCCCCTGCCAGATAATGTATCGCAGCATAGTTTTCCGTTGGGTGCAGGAGATATTGACCCGTTCCGGTCATATGCGGATATGTTTACAGGAGAATCGCCGTTTGCGCGTAATCCTGAGTACCTGTGGGCGCAGAGATCATCCGGCTTAGAAAATTATTCGAGACACGCTTTTCCCTATGAAACATATAATGGATTTGGCACTGTAGCAGTACCTCAAAAGTAATTGATGCCTATTTGATGGCAGACGGACGAACTATCGAAAATTCAAGCGAAAGATATCCTTACTCCACCGATGGTATATGGAATAATGGAACCGATCTGAATTTTTCAGGCTATAAGTTAAAAGGGAATGTCCATAAAATGTATGTAAACCGCGAATTGAGGTTCTATGCCAGCATCGGATTCAGCGGAGCATTTTGGCCAATGCTTTCTACTTCAAACTTAAGCAAAAGAAATGTCCAATTTTGGTATAACCTGAATGGTAATGCCGGCAAAAATTCTACCCGAAATCTACCATACAACGTGAATACAACAGGGTATTCGTTGAAAAAAAATTTGTGCATCCTGAAGATTCATGGGGGGGAGCTCCAGGACAAGGAACAGGTTACGAAAATTCCCGTCGGTTAGAGAAGGCATATCCCATAATCCGGTATGCGGAGATCTTACTCGCTTATGTGGAAGCTTTAAATAATCTGACAACTACTCATACCATCCAAAATTATCAACTATCAAGGAATATAGAAGAAATGCGTTATTATTTCAATATGGTTCGCTTTAGGGCTGGATTACCCGGACTTACGGATGCTGAACTTGCTTCTAAAGAAACCATGCAAGCTTTGATAGAACGCGAACGGATGGTGGAATTACTTCACGAAAATGCTCGTTTTTGGGACGTGCGGCGCTGGGGTAAATACGAAATTACGGAAAGAGAACCCATTCAAGGTATGGACATGGATGCTGATGGCTTAGCATTTTATAATATTGTCCCTGTTAATCAGACAGTAGCTAGAAACAGAGTGGTGGATAAAAAGTTGATTCTCGTTCCCATTGAATTGAACGAGGTAAGAAAATCCCCCCCTTCGATGGATCAGAATCCGGGATATCAACGTTAATGAGAATTGAAAAAAATTTTAGTCATATGAAAATATCATTATCCATATTTATTACCTGCATCATGGCACTTAGTATAGCCGGTTGCAACACTGACATCATCTATCAGGAAGAACAATATAAGACGTTGGTTTATTTGTTAAGTGGGTCGGAAAATGTTTATGCCGCATCCTATTCACTCAATAAAGAAGAACCTGTCAGGTATATTACCATAGGAACCGGAGGTTCAAACACCAATGAAAAGGATATCACGGTAACCCTCGAACCCAACCCGGCGATGTTAGATAAGTTTAACAGTCTGAACTACAATTATCAGAGCGAGTATGCCAAATTATTACCCGCAGAAAGATACACAATTGATTCATATTCGGTAACACTACCTGCGAATTCGGATTATCATTATGTAAGAATGCCGGTGAAAGTCCGCGCGTTAGGTTTGTCCCCGGATTCAATTTATTTCATTCCTCTGAAAATAAAAAGTGTTTCAAACTATGATGTGAATCCGGAGAAAAGTGATGTCCTATTCCGTGTAGCCATTGAAAATGATTATGCCGAACAATTAGTGCCCACTTATTATGCAAAAAGTGGAACCATGACCAATCCTACCACTGTACTGAGTGGTACAAAGTTAGTGCAACCTCTTGAAAAGGATAAGGTTAGGATGTTTATTGGAAACGAAACCTATGGAAGTAGTACTTCCGTTGCCGACATTGAGAGACTATCGGTTGTGGTACAGATAAAGGAAGACAATACACTTTTGGTTACTCCTTATGGGTCTATGGAAGTTGAAATGCTTGATAAAGTAAATGGTTACAATAGATATGTCCCTGATCTTTTACAAGGCACAAGTAAGCAGAAAGTTTTCTATTTGAACTACCGTTTTCGACTTAAGAATAGCAATGGAAGCTATACAGGATGGAGAGAAGTGGAAGAAAGGTTGATCCGAATAGAAGATAAATGACAAATTAAAAACTGATAAAAGCTTAAAAATATGAATAGAATTTTATATCTGGCAGCATTCATTTTTGCCGGTTTGTTGATGCTTTCAGCTTGTAGCTATGGTCCGGAAAGAGATGTAGAATATACTATTTACACCACCAATTCTACAATAGAACTGATAGAAGGCGAGGAGTTTCAAATTACTGCAAGTCCCACAAATCAGACTTTTACATGGGAAACTACCGACGCTTTAGTGGCTACGGTTAGTTCAACAGGATTGGTACGTGCGATCAGTGATGGTGCATGCTTTATTAATATAACAAGTAGTGAAGGTCTAAAAAAATCGATACCTGTAGATGTGATAAAAAGTTTGCCGATTGAAGGGATTTCAGTGTCCAATAAAGCGAATCTTACAATTGTAGACGCTCTCCCAATACTAATGGGAAAAACAATAGTATTGGCAGCAAGTCCTATACCATCGAATTACAATGAGAAAATTCCTTTCAACATCATTTGGGAATCTTCAGATAAAAACATTGTGACAGTTGATGAGAATGGAATAGTAACACCCGTTTATTACGGAAATGCGGAAATCACAGTCACTGTTGCGGATAAACCATCTGTAAAGAAGGTTATTCCCGTTGAAGTTTTGGAGAATCCTATAACTGCCATTCAAGTGGAGGGTGGTCTGGTTTTGACGCTGAATAAAAAGAAAGTGTAATTCCCATTATAGTGCCGTCAGACTACGCAGTTAGAGATTCTTCTCTCGTTTGGAAATCTTCCGATGAATCCATTGTGAAAGTGAAAGATGGCGAAATTGATCCGGTTGGTATTGGTTCAGCTATAGTTACTGTTTCACTTAATAGTAACCCTTCTATAAATGCAGAAATACCAATAATTGTTGGATTAAATCCCCCACTTTCTCGACCGCACAAATTGGAAAATTATTGATTGGAATTCATGTATCAGTGAGGAACCCCAGTATGTAGGTCTTAATCGTATTCCAGAAAAAAATGCTCGATGGGAATACAACCACTTTCTGGGGGGGATCGAAATGGGATGATCCCAAACCGCTTCCTTATTATTTTATCTTCGACATGAAGAGTGCGTATAAGATATACAAAATTAGTTTTACTAAGCCCACCAACGACGCTTGGAGAGGAAACATTAAAATGGCTATTTGAGATCAGTAATGATAATGTCACTTGGACGAAGTTGTCCGATTGGAGTGTTAGCAGCAATACGCCACGTACACACACTTTCACCCAGAATGGATCTTCTGCACGATACATCAAATTTGTAATTAGTGACTTTTTTTTGTTCCTACTAAAAACGGGGGGGCACAATGTGATATAGCCGAATTTAATGTGTTTGGGGAAGAATAGATTGAAAAGGCATAAAAACTAACTTCAGTTAACGAAGAAACTGTTTAAATCGGTATAGGCGCATAGAGCGCACTAATTAAAAGCAGTGCTACCTTTGTGGCATGGAGAAACGAGAAAAGTTTATTGGAGTAAATTCTATTAGGTTTTATAAGCAGTTTGATGTCGGCCAGAGTTGTTATGGCTACTTGACATCAGTGAAGTGGTAAAATGGCTATTTCTGCAAAAAAAGAGGACATACCAATTATTGTTCCGGCAGAGAGCCTTACTCGAGCCGCTTCATGTAGAACACCTGCCCGCCGTCTTCTATGTGCTGGAGCTTCATGGTTGTTTTATTCCTATTAATAACTGATGTTTCTCAGTTAAAATAAAGTTGATGATTATAGGATTAGAGATAAAATAGCAGTATATTTTAGCTAATATATCATAGGGAATGATTATCATAGCGATGGAGACAAACCATTTAAATATGTTGCAGGACAAAGATATTAAAAAGATTCAAGAGTTGAAAGCGGACTTTACCCCCCCTACCAGGGTTTTCGTGGAAGATATTTTCAGCCGTTTCAAGGCGTTGAAGATAAGCGAAGACCTTTCCCGGTTCAAATGGTTAAAGACTCGGGGATATGACTTTAAAATGGTCCTGGCCATATTGGCTCCATGGTGGCCAGTTCAGACAAGACGGTCAATTCCTATCTGAACAGCCCCCCCACAGGTGAAGGCACCTCCAAGGGCAAGGACTTGTTCTATAGCCTAAAGAACAATCCCTTTATATGCTGGCGGATGCTTATGTGGCATTTCGTGCATCGTTTTCTGAAGGTGACTTCGAAAGACAGGATGTAGATGATACCTCATCCCGTTACCTGATCCTCGATGACACCACCTTGTCGAAAACAGGCAAGTGTATAAAGGACCCCTACACCGCTAATTGTTGACACTGCGTTTCCGGTATGATAACTACGAGTTGAAAGAGGCACTTTATCGGTCAATGAACGCAGAGGTACTCGGAGAGACGCTTGACAAGCCTTTGTTGTGGGCTGTTTATCGAGTTGGCCTGCTCTGTATGTGAAGTGTTGGAATTGGATACCGATGACCTATTTGAAAAGATACTTGCCAACACCAAAGCAGAAGCCATGATCTTGGCACTGTGATCTTCGGTTATGGCCAAGGACGATTGAGAAATTTTAAAATATAAAATCATCTATCACAGAGATATAGAGAATAATTCATTTTCCTTCTATTTCCCTGTCAATTGTTTGAGGGAAGTTCGAAACATGAGTAAATTTTAATCATTAATGACTTGATAAAACAAATATGCAAAACAGACGTGAATTTTTAAGGAAAATGGCTATAAGCACTGTAGCTATTAATTCAGCTTCCTCATTGCTCTCGGCAGCAGGGGGGGTAAATTAGCCAAAGAGGTGAATAGGTCGGTATCACCCAACTCTTTTATCAATATTGCTCTGATAGGAAAGGGTGGTATGGGAACCTCTGATACGAGGACTGCTTTATCTGTCGGCGGCGTGAAATTGGTCGCTGTTTGTGATTTATACGATCAACGTTTGGAAGAGGCTAAGAGACAATGGGGGGGTAATGATCTGTTTATTACAAAGGATTACCGTGAGATATTGGCTTTGAAACATTTGGATGCAGTGATCATTGCCACACCGGATCACTGGCACCAGCCGATTGCAATTGAGGCTATGAATGCCGGTAAACATGTGTATTGTGAAAAACCGGTCATCCATAAATTGGGTGAGGGGGGGAAAAAAAACTGGTAGCAGCTCAGCAGAAAAATAAAACATATTTTCAGATAGGAAGTCAGGGAATGGCTTCTGTGGGCAATAAGACAGCTAAAATTCTGATTAAGAAAGGCATTGTTGGTAAAGTGAATCTTATCGACGGTCAGTTTACCGGTGGTCCCCCCGTGTACTTAATTCATTTAATGCTCCAGAAAGTGCCAACCCACAAACAATTTGGTGGGAAAGATTCCTTGGAAATGCACCCAAAAGGTCTTTCGATGCC
>JMBV01000295.1_pt1 | contig 17481 bp, 23 predicted proteins | sample 616531 | NCBI WGS metagenome assembly JMBV01 (sample SAMN02727904, study PRJNA239997) | anaerobic digester metagenome | biome: anaerobic digester; isolation source: mesophilic anaerobic digester inoculated with municipal waste water sludge... | place: Germany: Bielefeld University, CeBiTec ...
CAGGTTGATGAGGCAATAGAGGATGCCGATATTGTAATCTACATGATTGATCCCGAAACCCGTGAACTTGATGCTACCTTACAACAACTTACCAAAAAAGTTACACAAGCTGATTATTGCAATAAATAAGATTGATACTTGTTCGCAGGTTGAAACTGAGTCGCTGTTATTACATTGGCAACAGATGCTGCCACAAGCTGAAATCATTCCCATATCTTCGCTTCATCAATTCAACACAAAGAGCGTAATCAATACAATCGTTGATAATCTCCCCGAACATCCTGCCTATTATCCAAAGATGAATTGACTGACAGGACTTATCGCTTTTTTTTGTATCAGAGATTATTCGAGGAAAAATCCTTAATCTTTACCAAAAGGAGGTCCCTTATTCTGTTGAGGTCGTTGTGGATGAGTTTAAAGAAGAGCCTGAGATAACACGTATCAGGGCATTGATTTTTGTTGCTCGCGAAAGCCAACGGATTATTTTAATCGGCCATAAGGGAAACATGATAAAAAAAAGCTTGGCATAGAAGCAAGGAAGGAAATAGAATCATTTTGCAACAGAAAGTATATCTTGAGCTGACGGTAAAAGTAGATAAAGATTGGCGCGATAGCGAACAAGCTTTAAAGCGATTTGGATACATTATTTGATTATCTATCTTTTTAATTATCTTGATATTAAGGTTAAAATGATTATTTTGCAGCAATTCATCTTAAAAAGTTAATATTGTTGTTGGCCAGAAATTGAAGTTTATTAATCAATAAAAAAAAGTTATGTCGAATATATTGGCGATTGTTGGGCGCCCCCCCAACGTTGGAAAATCAACGCTTTTCAACCGATTGATTGGCAAGCGACAGGCTATTGTGGAGGAATCGAGCGGTGTTACACGCGACCGCCACTATGGAAAAAGCGACTGGAACGGGATTAGCTTTTCGGTAATTGACACAGGAGGCTATGTTTTAGGATCTGAAGATATCTTTGAAGAAGAGATCAGAAAACAAGTTGACCTTGCAATTTCAGAATCGGATGTTATTGTGTTTGTTCTTGATACACGCGATGGAGTTACTGAGCCTGATAAAGATGTTGCACAAATTTTACGCAAATCAGAGAAGCCTGTATTATTGGTCGCCAATAAGGTTGATAGTACACTCCAAATACATGATATAAATGAGTTTTATGAATTGGGATTTGAAAAAAAATTTATCCGATATCGGCTATAAACGGTAGTGGCACCGGGGGGATTTACTTGATGAAGTTGTAAGCTATTTCAAAGAAAGTGAAGAGGAGACCGAAACTGACATCCCCCCCGATTAGCTATTGTAGGCAGGCCTAATGTTGGTAAATCTTCATTTATAAACACACTTATTGGCGTTGAACGAAACATTGTTACAGATATTCCAGGCACAACAAGGGATACTATTCATACACGATACAATAGTTTTGGATTTGACTTTATTTTGGTTGACACTGCAGGATTGAGAAAGAAGAGTAAAGTATCGGAGAATATTGAATTTATTCGGTGATGCGATCAATCCGGGCAATCGAAACAGTGATGTTTGTATGCTTATGGTTGATGCCACACAAGGTTTGAAAGTCAGGATTTAAACATTTTGCATCTGATAGAGAAAATCGGAAATCCCTTGTTATTGTTGTCAATAAGTGGGATTTAATATCCAAACAAACCAACACCCATATAGAATTTGAGAATCTTATCCGAAACCTTACCGCTCCTTTTACCGATTATCATATAATTTTTACTTCGGTAATTAAAAGCAACGCATCTTTAAAGCGATGGAAGCTGCAAGCGAGGCTTTTAAGAATAAAACAAAACGTATTGCCACTTCAAAGCTCAATGATATTTTACTACCTATCATCAAAGCCTCCCCCCCCACCTATTTACAAAGGAAAAACTATAAGTATCAAATACATTACTCAACTGCCCGTTGCTTTTCCGGCTTTTGTATTCTATTGTAACTTACCGCAATACATTCGCGAGCCCTACAAACGATTTGTTGAAAATAATTTGCGAAAGCATTTCGGTTTTACAGGAAACCCTGTTCAGATTTATTTCAGAAAAAAAATAGGGTTATGGAAAACCTTTGAGAATTGATAAATGGCTCTGGACAGTACGAGTATTCAAAACAAGGAGTATAGCTACCGATGCTTGCCGTTCGGGTAAAGTAGAAATAAACAATCAGCAGGTTAAGCCATCAAGAGAGATAAAACTTAATGATGTGATCAAAGTAACGATAAACACTCATTTTACCAGAACGCTTATTATTACAGGCTTTCCGATTAGCCGTGTAGCAGCAAAACTTGTAGCGCGATATGCTACAGAGATTACTCCTGCCGAAGAATTTGAAAAACTTAAAAAAATTTAATGAGCTAAACTGGGAAAAGCGGGAAAGAGGGCTTGGGCGACCAACTAAAAAGGAACGAAGGCTCATTGATAAATTGAAAAATGATATACCTTAGCCAGCAGCGTTATTGTATTTTAAAAAAATTGGTTTTAAGTAATTATTTCAATAAAACAGGCTTAAAATGCTTACTAACAGACAGATATTTTTTTTCAGCATCTTGCCTTGCCGTCACAAATGCCATTAGGTTTGGAGGTCGAGCGTGCCGAAGGTATTTATATGTATTCGCCCGAAGGCAAAAGATATATTGATTTAGTTTCGGGAGTGTGTGTGAATAATCTTGGGCATCGGCATCCGGCAATAGTGCGCGCAGTAAAAGATCAGTTGGATAATTATATGCACTTGATGGTTTATGGCGAAATGATACAGACACCACAAGTAAAATTAGCACAAAGGTTAACTGACCTTTTACCTCGTAACCTAAATTCGGTATATCTTGTCAATTCGGGGGGGAGCGAGGCAATTGAGGGAGCCTTGAAGCTTGCCAAGCGTTTTACAGGCCGTACAGAGATTATTGGTTTTAAAATAGCTATCATGGCGGCACACATGGCGCACTTACCATGCTTGGTAACGAAGAGATGAAATATGCATACCGTCCATTGTTGCCGGATGTACGATTTTTACAATTTAACAACAAGGAGGACCTATTTCAGATCACCGAACGAACTGCATGTGTTTGGTTGAACCGGTACAGGCTGAAGCTGGTGTAATTGTGCCTAAAGATGACTTTTAACAACTTTGAGGCAGCGGTGTAGCGAAACGGGAACGCTTCTGATATTTGACGAAATACAGACCGGTTTTGGCCGAACAGGCAAGCTATTTTGTTTTATGGATTATAATGTAACACCCGACATCTTATGTATTGCCAAGGCTATGGGTGGCGGAATGCCAATAGGCGCTTTTATTGCTGATAAAAAGATTATGCTTACGCTAACTCATAATCCTGATTTCGGACATATTACCACTTTTGGCGGTCATCCCGTATCTGCTGCTGCAGCAATAGCTACATTAGAAGAATTAACGAAAAACCCAAATCTCATTAATCAGGTAGATGAAAAAGGAGCAATATATGAGTCAGCGCTTAAAAACCACTCATTAGTTAAGGGTATCCGCCGAAAAGGTCTGCTGATAAGTATTGAACTTCCAACGGTAGAAATCAATCAAAAAATAATACAGGAACTTTTACAAAACGGATTAGTTACCGATCCGTTTTTCTTTATGCCTCAGGCTTTTCGTATTGCACCGCCATTAATAATTACAAAAGATGAAATAGCGCTAACCATTGAGTTGATAAATAAAACCTTTAAAAATCTGTAACTTACAGGGGGGGACTTAGAAGCGCTTACCACACGACTTTATTTCATCCAGTGAATAGCTCAAGATTCAATTGTTCAGTTCAAAATGACTTTCCGATGAATGATTCGGCTTAAACCAGATTTGCAAAGCCCATAAAAGCAAGCGATAAAATTCCGGCTGTGATAAGGGCTATTGGCATTCCTCGCAGCCCTTTGGGAACCTCCATCAGTTCGAGGTTTTCGCGGATACCTGCAAAGATGAAGAGCGCAAGTGCAAAACCTAATGCATTACCTATTGCATACACTGTACCTTCGATAAGGTTATATTGTTTTTGTGTGATGAGTAGCGCCACTCCCAATATTGTGCAGTTAGTTGTAATAAGAGGTAAGAAAACGCCAAGCGCCTGATAGAGCGGCGGGCTAACCTTTTTTTAGAATAATCTCAACCACCTGTACTAAAAAAGCGATTATCAGAATGAAAGCAATAGTTTGTAAAAGCTAAGACCAAGCGGTGTAAGTATATATTGCTGAACAAGCCATGTAACGATAGACGAAACGGTCATCACGAAAAGTACTGCACCGGCCATACCCGATGCTGTGCTAAGTTTTCCGGAAACACCAAGAAAGGGACAGATTCCGAGAAAGTTGGCCAGCACAATATTGCTGACCAGCACTGTACTTATTATCATTATAATGTATTCCATAGTGAAAAGTGTTAGAGATTAAGCTTTTTTTGGTAATTAGATTAATAAGTGCAATAAGAAATCCCAACGCAATGAAAGCTCCGGGAGATAAAATAAAAATCAGAATGCCGTCAGATTGAATAAACTTATATCCGAAAATCGAAAAGTTTCCTATCAGCTCTCTCACCGAGCCTAAGATAGTAAGAGCCATTGCAAAACCAAGCCCCCCCATACCAAGTCCGTCAATCATTGAAGAGAAAATGTTGTTCCGTGATGCAAAAGCCTCTGCACGGCCTAATACGATGCAATTGACAACGATAAGAGGGATAAAAATTCCAAGTTGTGAATGCAGCGCTGGAGCATAGCCGGCCATAACAAGGTCAACCACAGTAACAAAAGCTGCAACGACAACAATATAGATCGGTATTCTCACTTTATCGGGCACTAAATTTTTAATGAGCGAGATGGCAATATTTGCCATTACCAGCACAAAGGTAGTAGCTAAGCCCATGCCCAAGCCATTATTGGCCGAAGTAGTTGTTGCCAGAGTCGGGCACATGCCAAGCAACATCACAAATACAGGATTTTCTTTAAAAAAAAGCCTTTAGTTAAGTTTTGTAATTGATTCATAACCCTATCTCCTGTTAATTTTGTTTTTGTTTCACTTCTTCATACGCTTGAAAAGCTCTGCTCAAAGCATCGCAAACAGCTCTGGAGCTGATTGTGGCTGCTGTGATAGCATCTACATCTCCCCATCTTTCTAACTTTTAAAGAAAACGCTGCAGGATTTTTACCGTCAAACTGCTCTTTGAAATTATCTGCTATTTTGCTGCCTAATCCTGGTGTCTCCTTATGCTCAAGCACCTGATAACTTACAATAGTACCATCGGGTGTAAAACCTACCATTATCCGTATGAGGCCATTATACCCCCCCAGATGAGTGTAGGTGTTTATTGCAACACCGATAACTTCACCATCTTTTATTCCTTCATAAAAAAATCAGGGAATCACCGCCCGAGTGCGGTAATATGGCAAAGCGATTTAACTCAGTAAATCCAGGCATTACCATTTCGATAGCCTTTTGCTGTTTCTGACGATCAACTTCGGCAATTGGGTCTTTGGTAAGATTGTACACATAACTTGCCGCAAGGGAGGATACCGCTGTTGAAATTAAAAGCGTTAAAAACATATTTAAAAATGTAGATTCCAGTTTTGCCATATCAAAATATTTTTTGATGTCGTTATTATTTATTATTACCGAGTTATACACCAAAACGTTTTGGTTTGAAACTTTTATTAATTAGTGGCGTAAAGGCATTCATAATAAGAATGGCAAAAGAAACGCCTTCGGGATAGCTACCCCCCAAAATCTAATGATCATTGTAAGTAATCCGCAGCCTATTCCAAAAATTATCTGTCCTTTTGCCGACATGGGCGAGGTTACCATATCGGTAGCCATATAAAAGACCCCCCGAGTATCATACCTCCGGTAATCAAGTGAAATAGAGGATCAGCATAATAGGTAGGGTCAATAAGCCAAAAAAATGGCAGCGAATAGTAGCGCTGTCAATAAGTAGGACACAGGGATATGCCATGTGATTACCTTTTTATAAAACATGTACGCTGCGCCAATCAACAAAGCAATAGCTGACATTTCGCCAAGTGAGCCGGTTTGAAATCCAACCAACTGTTGAATATAATCGGGCATAGCTGGATCGCTCATAATCTGATCAATGGTTTTATTGGCCAAATGCCCCTCTTTAAGTAATCCTAATGGAGTAGCGCCAGTTAACGCATCGGTTACTGATTTTGCAAATAATGGCTTTGGTATTGGCCATGTCGTCATTTGTGCAGGAAACGAAATCAATAAAAAAAACACGACCAACGAGCGCCGGGTTAAAGGGGTTTTTGCCTAATCCGCCGAAAGCCATTTTAGCTATTGCTATTGCAAAGATAGCGCCTATTATAATTATCCAAGTTGGCAAGTTGGCGGGCACATTGAAGGCAAGAAGAACTCCCGTTATTACAGCAGAGCCATCGTTGATTGTTACATCTCCTTTAAGAAGATATTTCTGGATAAGGTATTCCACAGCAACACAGGCAACAACTGAAACGCCAATAATTCGCACTGCATCGAGCCCAAAAAAAAGTAAACCGAGACCAGCATTGCCGGAATCATGGCAAATATGACGCTATACATGATTTTGCGAACGGAGTCGGTGGTGTGAATATGTGGCGACCCCGAAATGGTGAGTAGATTATTCATGATTTACTGTTTTACCCTGGTTCTAATAATTTTTCCCACTTTGTCCTTACCAAGCCGTATAAAATCGAGCAATGGGCGCCCTGATGGGCATATATAATGACATGATCCACACTCAATACAGTCCATTATTCTGTTAGCTTCGGCATCATCCCATTTATCGTGTGGTACAAGCTGTGCTAAGAGGAATGGCTCAAGCCCCCCCATCGGACAGGCCGAAATACATCTTGCACATCTGATACAATTCTTTATAGGCGCACGCTTAGCTTCTGTTTCCGGCATTAACAGCAACCCCCCCGACGAGCCTTTAGTAATAGGAGCTTCTGGTGAAACTAATGCTTTCCCCATCATTGGCCCTCCGCTTATCAATTTTCCCAAATCCGCAGGCATACCACCCGCATGTTCTATCAGGTATTCAATAGGCGTTCCTACTCTTACCAAAAAATTAGCATGTTTACGAGCTGCATTTCCTGTTACGGTAACTACACGTTGGATCAGTGGTTTATTTTTGAACAGCCTCATATACAGCATATGCAGTTCCTACATTATCAACCACACAGCCCGTTTCCAAAGGTAATTTTCCTGAGGGCACTTCCCGACCGGTAAGAGCTTGATAAGCTGCTTTTCACCACCCTGCGGATATTTTACTTTCAATGCATGCACTGTAATACCTTGAAACTTCTCGGTTAATTTAGTCAGATGTGCAATAGCATCGGGCTTGTTAGCTTCAATACCTACCATCGCCTTATCCACGCCAAGAGCTTTCATCAATATTGAAGTTCCGATAAGTATCTCCTCACCTTTCTCCATCATCAGAATATGGTCGGAAGTTAGATATGGCTCACATTCTACGCCATTGATAATCAGATATTGGATCTGTTTGCCTTCCGGTATCATCATTTTAATATGAGTTGGGAAGGTAGCCCCCCCACCCATACCAACAACACCCATATCGTTGATACGTTGTATGATCTCCTCTTTGCTAAGCTTAATGGTTCTTTCGATGTCAGGTGAAGTATCAATTCCCTCTTCCCAAACATCTTCCTGAGTATCAATAAAAACTGCTGTTCGCTTATAGCCGGTTTGATCAATGATCTGATCTATTTTGGCCACTTTTCCTGTGGTAGGAGAGTGAATATTTGCAGAGATAAAACCGACGCTTTAGCAATCAGTTGTCCGGTTTGACATCATCTCCACGATTGACGATTGCCTTTGCAGGCGTTCCAAGATGTTGGGAAAGCGGAACAAATAATTTATCCGGCAAAGGCAAATGCTGAATGGCAGCGCCTGCTGAAATTTTGTTTTCCGGCGGGTGCACACCTCCAAGTTTAAAAGTTTTTAATATCATTTTTCGTCTATATTAGGATAACGAAATTTTTGCGGTTAACCTTCAGTGGCAACTGGAGCAGGCTCAGTAGGGGCATCTACTTTTTCTACAAGCTTTTCCTTTCGTGGCGAAAAATTTAACTCATGGATTGAATTGGTTGGGCATACTAATGCACATTTGCGACACAGCTTGCATTTATATGGGTCAATGTATGCAAGATTATTAATTAGTGTGATAGCATCAAACTGACACTCCTTCACACATTTACCACAGCCGATACATGCTACTTCACAATTTTCTTTGCCGGAGCGCCTTTCTCTTCATTTATACAACCAACATAAATCCGGCGATCTTTTCCCTTTAGGACGAAGTTCAAATATGCCTCTTGGACACGCTTTTACACAGGCATTACAAGCAACGCAATTATCTTGTATCACTACCGGCAAACCAGTCATTTTATCCATGTAAAGAGCATCGAATTTGCAGGAATCCACGCAATCGCCTAATCCCAAGCAGCCGAATGGGCATCCGCTCTCTCCAGAATATAGGTTGTGTGCAAAAGCACATGTGAGCGGGCCGTCATATTTTACTTTTGGTTTTGCGTTGGTCAGTGAGCCATTGCAGCGTAATACAGCAATTAAAGGCTCCTTTTCCTCTGCTTCCAACCCTAATACCTTTGCTATCTCTGCCATTGCTGTATTGCCGCCAACCGGGCAGTTTAGATTATCCAAATTACCTGCGGCTACCATTGCTTCGGCAAAAGCACGACAGCCGGCAAAACCACAGCCGCCACAGTTAGCGCCGGGTAAAATAGCCTCAACGACATCAATCCTCGGATCTTCGATAACCTTGAATTTTTGAGCTACAAAATAGAGCACTACAGCAGCCGTAACCCCCCCAATTCCACTCAGGGCAATTACCGCATTAAGAATTATGTTATCCATGAGAGCGCTGTTTTGTCATGTAATTAATTTAATCTCACTTAGTTATTTGGATAATAAAATAATCTGAACAAATATTTGCTCACTTTTGTCCAATTAACTTTGACGCAAAATTATATCATACACCAATCGTTTATACACTATTTCTCAATTTAAAATGATTATAAACTTACAACTATTCAAACATAACTTTTAAGCTTCGAAATGAATAGTTAGGCCAATATCACATTAAGGGAAAGCTGAAAAAAAAGAGAAACGACAATGGTAAATTTGCTGCGAAAAGGCTGAAAAGAAAACCCAACGTCCATTCAACCAAAAGAGTCGTCATCTTGCCATCGCACTCAAACCCATCCCCCCCCACCCTTCAAAAATTAGTTGACAAGAATTATGGAAAACATAAAGATTAACAATACAAAAAAAAGTATTTTTGAAATCTAAGATTTAAGGATTTGAAATAAATGAAACTATACGAAACATTAGAGCAACTACTAAAAAAAAGAACCCAACTTCGTAACAGACAACGGAGAGCTCAAAAAAATACAACCAAACTTTCATTGAACAGATAGAAGCATTAAAGCCAGACGGCACAAATGAAGAAAAGAGATTTGTTGAACTGCTTTCCAGACGTTTTGAAGGAAATCAGGTCTGAACAAAAGACAATCAAAATCCACACGGACACCTATTTTATAACAGCCGTGCCATTTTACAACAACGAAAACGAATTCAAGACAATATTAGAAAACACATTAAAAGTTTAGAATTGTCAACTTTCGTGTAGGAGGATAGAAACTGCTCCACACTCTCTTACGGTACATACTGTCAATCGTTGCTCTAAATATTGATCGGGTTATTGAGGCAGATGTCCAATTAATGGAAGAAAATATAAGCAATAATAATAGCTGCAACAATTCCGGCGAGGTCAGCTATCAATCCGCAGGTAATTGCATAGCGTGTTTTTTTTAATAGCTACCGAACCAAAATAGACTGCTATAATATAAAAAGTGGTGTCGGTTGCTCCTTGGAACACCGAAGCTAACCTCCCGACAAAAGAATCAGCGCCAAAAGTATTCATAGCGTCCACCATCATTCCTCGAGCTCCCGCACCGCTAAGTGGTTTCATAAATGCTGTTGGCAAGGCTGCAACAAAATCTGTATTAATCCCTGCTTTAGCAAAGCCATGACCTATCGCTTTAATAACAAAATCCATTGCGCCCGATGTCCTGAAAACGCCTATAGCTACAAGCATAGCAACTAAATAGGGTATAATCTTTATAGTAATAGTAAAACCCTCTTTTGCTCCTTCGATAAAGGATTCGTACACGTTCACTTTTTTTTCGTACTGCCAAAACAATGAAAGAGATGATAAACGGAAAAGAATAAAGTTACCGGCTAATGAGGATAAAAGACCGATTTTCTCTTGAGTAAGGGTTGTAAAATACCAGATTATTAATGCTATAATTAGAGTAAAACTACCAAGATAGGCCAGAATTATCCTGTTGAAGAGATTAATCTTTTGAATAACTGCAACTGAAATAATCCCTGCCAAGGTGGAGAAGAAAGTTGCTAATAAAATAGGAATAAAAACATCGGTGGGATCAGCAGCGCCTAACTGAGCTCTAAAACCATAATGCTGATCGGGATAATGGTCAGACCGGAAGTATTAAGGACAAGGAACATTATCATTGCATTACTAGCGGTATCTTTCTGATGGTTTAACTCTTGCAGTTGAGTCATTGCTTTGAGTCCGAGCGGTGTGGCGGCATTATCAAGTCCAAGCATGTTGGCAGCCAGATTCATCATTATGGAACCTGTTACCGGATGGTTTTTTTGGAATTTCAGGAATAAGCTTATGGAATAATGGCCCGACAAGTTTTGCCATTATTTTTACTACGCCACCATTTTCACCTATTTTCATCAATCCGAGCCAAAGGGTCATCACTCCGGTAAGGCCCAAGGAGATTTCAAAGCCTGTTTTGGCCATTTCAAAAGCACTTCCCATCATTTCGGTGAAGATATCCACATCACCAAAAAAAAGAAGCCTTATCAACCTATAACAAAGGCAACAATAAAAAAAAGCGATCCAGATATAATTGAGAACCATGCTTTTATATTTTTCTAGTTACTGCTCCGAAAGAAAAACTGTTTCACCCGACACAATCGTCATCAAAACTTTTACATTTGGTATTTCATTCTCCGCTATAGTCATAATATCTTTATCAAGGATAACAAAATCAGCAAGTTTGCCAACACTTATACTCCCTTTTTCATTTTCTTCAAAAGCTGCTTTTGCAGCCCATAATGTCATTCCTCGCAAAGCCTCTTCTCTTGATATTGCATTTTCCATCTGAAATCCTGTTTCAGGTTTACCATCAAGATTTTTGCGAACAACAGAGGCGTAAAAGGTATGTATCGGATTTATATTTTCTATAGGAAAATCTGTTCCTAATGGCATCCATCCATTTTGCCGTAACAGATCATTATAGGCATAGGCTCCTTTTATTCGTTCCGCCCCTACCCTATAGCCAGCCCAAAACATATCAGAAGTTGCATGTGTAGGCTGAACCGATGGTATCACAGAATATTTGCCAAAGAGGTCAAAATCGGAGGGAGCAACGACCTGAGCATGTTCGATGCGCCAGCGCAAATCATTTTGTTTTCAAATGTCTCCATAAATCGTTAACATAAGCCTGTTAGCCGAATCTCCAATAGCATGTGTACATACCTGAAACCATTGTCATATGCCATTTGGCAATATTTTTTTTAATGTCTCCGGATTTTCCACCAGCAGCCCTGAGTTACCAGAATTGTCGCTATAATCATCTATTAGTTTGGCTCCACGCGAACCGAGGGCTCCATCGGCATACAACTTAATAGAGCCTATGTTAAGATTCTCATTTTTTTGTTATCCCGTTTTTAAAATAAGCACCCAAAGTCTCTTGTGTAGGTGAAAGCATGGCGTAAACTCTCATTTTCAGAAGACCGGCTTTTTGTAACGAATCAATAATTTTGATTATCTCTTTTGTAAGTCCTGCCTCATGGACACCGGTAAGCCCTGCAGCAAAACAGTTATGCTGCGCCGTTAGCAGCGCTTCAGATATCATTGTAGCATCGGGTTTTGGAATAACCCGAGTTACCAGACCAATAGCATTATCAATCAACATTCCTGTTGGCTGACCATTTTTTTAGCGCCACTTCCCCCCCACCGCTGATTTTTGTCGCGGCATCTATACCGGCTAACTCCAAAGCCTTTTGATTTACCAAAGCGGCATGTCCGTCAATTCTCGTTAGGATTACAGGATTTTCAGGAAAAAGTTTATTCAGCTCATCATTATCGGGGAAGGTTTTATCAATCCAGAGGTTTTGATCCCAACCGCGTCCTTGAAGCCACTGTATGGAAGGAAATTTATGCCTATGATTTTCCATTATCTCCAATACCTTTTCAAAAGATTCAGTTCCTGTAAGGTCAGCGTGCTGAAGCAAACCAAGACCATAACTATAAAAATGACAATGTGCATCAATGAAACCCGGGTACAGCGCTTTTTTTTATCTAAGTCAATAATGCATGAGGAGCTATATCTATCGGAAATCTCAGACGAGCTACCCAATGCGACAATCTTGCCATCCTTAACAGCAACAGCTTCGACAATAGAAAAATCCTGATCTACGGTATAAGCAGTCGCATTTAAAATAACCAGATCAACTTTTTCTTTTGGGCTACAAGAAATAGAGAGAGAGCGCTCATCACGAATATCAGTTTTGTAAGTTTATTCATTGTAATTGATCAAGTAGTTTTATTAATTCTTCAATTGTATTGAAACAAAAAGTTTTTCTTTAAAAATCAGTTTTATCACACCGTCAGATATATGAATAAACGGCACACCGGATTTTACTTCAGAGCCTGCAATTACCTCAAACCCCCCCTTCCGCCTCAATGCTTTTGCTGTCCAATTGTGTGTTATTCCTTGTCCTGAGAGAATGATTTTTCCTTTTAAATTGGTTTCAAAGATAAAGTTTCCATGTTCAACTTCGAATTTTATTTTTTTTCTTTATCGAAAAACAAACCTATCTTTTTGTTAAAACAAGGTCTTCCGGTATTCCCGTAATTATTGGTTTATGTCTTGCCATAAGCCACAGCCTATCGGCAAATTGTATAGCTAAGTTAATATCATGGGTAATTAACAAGATTGATTTTCCGTGTATCCATGCTGCTTCACGCAACAGTTGCATTATTTCTACTTTTCCGGGAAAGTCGAGGAAGGCTGTAGGTTCATCAAGAAAGATAAATGGCGTTTCCTGTGCTAACGATTTGGCGATCAGCACTTTTTGGCGCTCTCCATCGCTTAGTGTATCAAATTTTCGTGAGGCCAAATGAGCTATACCGGCGCTTTCGATGGATTTTTCAATAATAACATGATCATGCTTTGACAATTTCCCGAAAAAGTTAGTATAGGGCGATCGGCCATACGCCACCATATCATAAACACTTGCATTACTAATCTCAACCATCGCAGTAAGCGCAACACTTATCAGCCTTGCCAAAAAAAGCCGGAGGAGTTTGGTAAATGTTCCGATTATCCAGAAGTATGTTACCTTTTAAAGGTTTTGCAACCCGCTGATGGTTCTTATTAATGTTGATTTCCCTGCTCCATTTGGCCCTATCATACACACAAATTCACCGAGGTTTAACTCTAAATTAATATCCTGATGCAGAACACCTGATTTGTCGTGTCCGGTCAAATATCCAATATCTACTCCGTTAAGTTCAATCATCATTTCGATTAATCAACGATTTTATTGTGTTTTTTTTCACTAAAAGCCAAATCACTATTGGAGCGCCTATGAGTGAAGTAATGGCATTTATAGGCAGTGCGCTGTCAATTCCGGGTAATCTTGCAATAATATTACATACAAGCGCCAGCAAAGCGCCGCAAAGTAACGACCCTGGTAAAATAATCCTATGATCGGAAGTTTGAAAAATAGTTCGTGCGATATGTGGAACTGCAAGTCCAAGAAAGGCTATCGGGCCGCAAAAAGCTGTAACAGTGGCGGTAAGGAGGCCTGTTGTAATTAGTATCCAGTATCTTGATTTCTTTGTGTTCAACCCAAGATTAATTGCATAATATTCTCCTAACAGAAAGAGGTTTAAGGGTTTGATCAGTAAAACAGAGAGGGTAAGTCCAATAGCTGTCAGTAATGCAAAAGTGGTGATAAGGGAAAGCGGTACGTTTCCAAAGCTGCCAAGGCCCCATATTACAAAAGCCTGTAAATCTTCTTTCAAGCTATAGAATTGCAAAATACCTACTAATGAGCTAGTTGCATAAGCGATCATGATTCCGATAATCAAAATAATGGTATTGCTATTGAATCTGGAAGCAAAAAGGCTTATGATAAACAATACGATAGATGAACCTACGAAAGCAGCTATTATTACGGAATATTTCCCACTGATCTGGCTTACGGCAACAAATGACCCTCCTGGTATGGCAATAAATAACATAACGAGTGCAACTCCTAAACTTGCACCCGAGCTTACGCCAAGCACTGAAGGACCCGCAAGCGGATTGCGGAAAAGTGTCTGCATCATCAGGCCAGCTACACCAAGCGCCGCACCGGCAAGCATAGCTGTAATAGCCATTGGCAACCTCGACTGAAGAATTATTGTAACGAAAGATAGATCTTTAACTTCCATACCAAAAAGAGTCCTGACCACTTGTAAAACAGGAATGGAAACCGAACCCAACAGTAAATTAAGCACAAACATCGCTATAATCATTAATGCTAACAAAATGAATATCAAACTGTTAACACGTGAATTAAGGTGATATTTATATTTTGACCGGTTCACTTTAATATCGAGTAATAGCTTCTTGTATAATCAGGTAAAAGTTCAGGATGAAAATGGAGATATAGTCGGCAAGCAGCAGATGAGGTTCAAGGGGGCTTTTTTTTGAAAATAGGGTTTTAAAAATGTATTGCAATAAAAGATTTTCTTATTTTTAAAAGCTGCTAATCCTGCATATCTCATATCTTCATCAAGCAAATCCTGAAAAGTATATGTATCTCTCGCAAAGATAAGTATGCGCCAGTAATCGGCATTGACCCCCCCAATGTGATAAACTGTTTCGAAATCTAATACAAGGCTGCCTGATTCATCATTATCGTTAAACATATAGGTTGCGCCGGCATCCGAAATCATCTGTGACAAATAACTTTTCCCACCGGGTAAATTCCAGAACCCGCCATATTGTTTACCTGATAATACCGTAGGACGAAAGTTGACATCGCTTGCCAACTCCTTAAGTTCATTGTATTGATGAACAATAGAGTCAAACATATCCATTGCCATTTTACTTTTTCCTGTCAAAACTCCAAAAAGCTTTATCCATTCCGATCGTCCAAGAGGATCATTTTCAAGATATTCTGCAATTGGCAATATCATAAGACCGGCATTGCGCAAAATCTCAAAATTTTGCCCGTACTGCATACTTACAAGTATCAGATTTGGATTAAGGCTAATCAACTCTTCCAGTTTAAAGTGATCGCCAATACCGATCTCTTTTATCTTTCCATCATTTACCAATTCAGCAAAACGATCTGATACGACATAATCGGCGCTTGCTACACCTGTTACCCGATCAATCACACCGAGAGCATCGGCAAAAGCTATATGAGTTGCCGACAGACAAACGACACTTTCCACAGGTGTTTGTATAATTTTTTTTACCGACAAGACCTTTTACCAATTGTGAATCGAACCTATCCGCTAAAATAAAATGATCAATTAGAGTGGTTCCATCGCTGGAATATAAATTGAGAATTTTAAATCCTTTGCCTTGCAAAATTTGAAAACCTTTTGCAAACGTTGGATTTAACTCATCGGGAGTAGCCTCTTCGTTATCAATTGGGGGGGCTGAAGGAGAATGGCATGAAGCAAAAATTATTAAAAAGAAAAAAAATAAATGGGGGGGATTTTTAAAATCTCCCTCTTAAAAAAAGGTATGCTTCTCGTTGATTATGCATTTTCATAAAAGCATGCTTAACTAAAAGTTCCTCATCACGTTCAAGTAACAAAATGGAATGATGTGGTACTATAAAATATTTCTCTCCATGAAACATAACTTCCACAGCTCCTTTTGCATAAAGATTGCTAAATCACCCTCCTTTGCCTGTAGGGGGGGATATACCTTATTTTTTTTCTTCATTTTTCTTCCATGGCTCATCAATTTCATCGTTAGCGGAAGGTATTGGGTAACCGGGCCCTACTTTCATAACAAATCCTGTTTGCACCTCTTCCTTTTCCTTAAAACCAGGTGGAAGATAAAGCCCTGTGCTGGTCTTTTGCGAATATGCTTTCGGCTTGATCAACACACGATCGCCGACTACAATCAATTTACTTAAACCTTGAGCATCTGTCATAAGAATTGCATTTCGTTTTACGGACAAAGATACAAATATAGTATTTTTGTGAGCTAAAATCACTAATCACCATGCGTATTGTATTTTTCAAAAGGCCTAAGCCCAAACGTTTTGAATATAAACCTCGATATTGGGACGAAGAAAAAGAGCGTCTTGAGGAGCGTAAAAAAAACATCTGGGAGAAGAAAGTTCGGAAAGAAATACTCTCATCCGTGATATCAACCTTCACTGGCGTAAGATTGACCGAAGGAACAGGAACAAGGCAAAAAGTATCAATCTTGTGGTTTACCTTTTATCATTTTGCTTTTGCTCTATTTCATTTTTAAAGCCTGAATAATAAGTATTTTATCATGCCTGATATTATTCATCTTTTACCCGACTCTGTTGCTAACCAGATAGCTGCCGGCGAGGTCATTCAGCGTCCTGCGTCAGCAGTAAAGGAGATGCTCGAGAATGCCATTGACAGTGGAGCTGATAAAATTGAATTAGTAATCAAGGATGCCGGAAAACGCTAATTCAAATTACCGACAACGGTTGCGGCATGTCAGAAACTGATGCGCGATTATCATTCGAAAGACATGCTACCTCAAAGATTAGTTCTGTTCAAGATCTATCTTCAATTCGCACGATGGGCTTTCGCGGAGAGGCGTTAGCTCTATCACCGCCATTTCGCATGTAGAGATGAAGACTAAAGGCATGGGCAGAATTGGGCACACATATTATAATTGAAGCTTCCGAGGTTAAAAGTCAGGAGTTTTGCCAATGCCCTCCCGGAACGACAATTATGGTAAAGAATATCTTTTTCAATATTCCTGCCAGGCGTAAATTCCTTAAATCGGACAATGTTGAGCTGCGTAATATCATTGAGGAATTCCAACGTATTGCTTTGGCGAATCCCGAAATTTCGTTCAGCCTGTACAATGACCGTAAGATAATTTTTCAGCTTTCACCTTCCAATCTTAAGCAGCGCATTGTAAACATATATAATACAACATACAACCGACGCTTAATCCCTGTTGAAGAATCTCTTAATATTGTAAAAGTCAATGGGTTTATTGGAAAACCCGAATTTGCACGTAAACAACGCGTGAGCAGTATTTTTTTTGTTAACAAGCGTTTTATCAGACATCCTTATCTA
>JMBV01000296.1_pt1 | contig 17478 bp, 36 predicted proteins | sample 616531 | NCBI WGS metagenome assembly JMBV01 (sample SAMN02727904, study PRJNA239997) | anaerobic digester metagenome | biome: anaerobic digester; isolation source: mesophilic anaerobic digester inoculated with municipal waste water sludge... | place: Germany: Bielefeld University, CeBiTec ...
TTATGCCCGGCGACAACACCCTTTTAATCGGTGAACTGATCACCCCCCCATCGCGATGGAAGAAGGCCTGCGTTTCGCCATTCGCGAAGGCGGCCGCACAGTTGGCGCCGGTGTAGTAACTAAGATTCTTGCTTAAAACTGAAAAACAAACTAGGCTGCCGAGCGGGAAAAGTGGTCCCTTCGGATCGCTTTTCCCCTTGTGGCGCAAATGAAAAAAAATAAAGAGAATGCGATGATGCCGGAGGTTGCGGACAATTGGCACAACCAACCCGCAGCTCACCCATTGTCTTTCTCGGCCAATTGTCCGTTGCAGTTTTCGCTGCTGACGCAGCGGTTCCCAAACTGCACGGCCGGGGAAGAAAAGTGTTGTGGGTGAGTGCATGTTGGTCAATTGTCTTGGGAATTTCGGCGGAGTATGTTCGTGAATCGAGCGAAAGGAATGAGGTTTTTGGCTAAACAGAAAGTTCGGATTAGGTTAAAGGCGTTTGATCACAAGATCCTGGATAGTTCCGCAGAAAAGATTGTTGATACTGCGAAAAGAACCGGGGGGGCAACTGTTTCAGGGCCCATCCCCTTGCCTACTGAAAAGAATATTTTTACCGTTTTGCGTTCTGTTCACATGCACAAGGATGCCCGTGAACAGTTCGAGATGAGAACGCACAAGCGTCTGGTTGATATCTTGGATCCTAATCCGAGAACGGTAGATGCATTGATGCGCTTAGATTTACCCGCCGGTGTTGATATAGAAATTAAAATTCAAACTTGATGGGCATAGGCGGGAGCAATTTTAGGGGGTGCAAAAGATGGCAAAAGGTATTCTAGGTAAAAATTGGGAATGACCCAAATTTTCAATGCAGAAGGATTGCTGATCCCCCCCGTAACTGTCATTGAAGCCGGCCCCCCCTGTACTGTAGTACAGAAAAAGACACTGGAAAACGACAAGTACTTGGCAGTACAGCTAGGTTTTGGCGACCGGCGGGAGAGGCTGTTTAATAGACCTGAAAGAGGGCATTTTACCAAAGCGAATGTGAAACCCAAAAGATATCTCAGGGAAATTAGGTTCAGCGCCGATGATGATTTTGCGGAACTGAATGTGGGTGATTCAGTGGAAGTGGGCATTTTTGCTGAGGGCGAAAAAGTCGACATTACCGGTATCAGCAAGGGTAAAGGAACCCAGGGATCCATTAAGCGTCACAGACAGGCCCGAGGGCCCATGAGCCACGGTTCGCATTATCACCGCGGCGTGGGTGCGCTGAGCTCGGTGAATCCCGCTCGCGTCTTTAAGGGCCGCAAACTGCCCGGGCGCATGGGTGCTGAACGGGTTACAACGCAAAATTTGGAGATTATCAAAGTTGATCAAGATCGCAACCTACTCCTCGTCAAGGGGTCCGTGCCGGGTGTAAAAGGCAGCTTGGTTGTGGTCCGCGATGCCGTTAAGGCGTAAAGTTCGAGTAAGAGAGGAGGCTGCAATCATGCCGAAAGTGGCCGTTTACAATATGGAAGGAAAGCAAGTCGGGGGGGAGCTGGAACTAAATGACGCTATCTTTGGAGTAGAAGTAAACGAAGAACTAATGCACAAAGTAGTTGTCAGCCAGTTGGCGAACCGCCGGCAGGGCACGGCAGCGGTAAAACACCGCTCAGCGGTGCGGGGGGGCGGAGGCAGAAAACCCTGGCGCCAGAAGGGCACAGGCAGGGCTCGTCACGGCAGTATCCGCTCACCCATCTGGGTTGGGGGGGCGGTGTCACATTCGGGCCGACACCGAGGGATTTTTCCTATCGTCTGCCTAAAAAGCACGCCGGGCTGCGTTGAAATCAGCGCTGAGCGCTAAAGCCGCCGCTGGCAACTTGCTTGTTTTAGACCAATTGCACGTTGAACAGCCTAAAACAAGAGTCATGGTGGATATGTTCAAAGTCTTGGATGCGCAAAAACCCCTGCTCGTTACGGCGGAGTGGGATAACAATGTGGAACTTTCCACGCGCAACATTCCCGGAGCGGTAGTGGCCAAGCCCTCAGGCTGAATGTATATGATATTTTGAACAGCCAGAAGTTGATTATGACTAAAGATGCAGTAGTTAAGTTAGAGGAGGTGCTTGCCTAATGCATGCTCGAGACATTATCAAAAGGCCCGTTGTTACAGAAAAAGCACCGATCTAATGGCCGATAATAAATATACTTTTGAAGTAGATCTGCGTGCCACCAAGCCTATGATTAAGGCCGCGGTGGAGGAGATCTTTAATGTGAAAGTGGAAAATGTAAATACTTCTCGTGTCAGGGGGGGTAAGCTGCGCAGGATGGGACGCCATGAAGGATACACATCCCAGTGGAAAAAGCTGTGGTAACCCTGAAACCAGGCCATAGCATTGAGGTATTTGGAGGATTTTAAGGAGGGACGGAAAAATGGGAACAAAAAAAATATAAACCGATCACTCCGGGGGGGCGTCGCGATATGACCGGCTTTACCTTTGAGGAGATTACAAAAAAAAGGAACCGGAGAAATCGTTAGTAGTTTCTCTGAATCGAACGGGCGGCCGCACCGCTACCGGGCGCATGACCTCCCGGCACAGGGGGCGGCGGCCACAAGCGCAAATACCGCTTGATCGATTTTAAACGCAACAAGGATGGGGTTCCGGCCAAAGTGGCAGCGATCGAATACGATCCCAACCGTTCGGCGCGCATTGCACTACTGCACTATCTCGATGGAGAGAAACGCTACATCCTGGCCCCCCCTCGGTTTAAGAGAGGGAGACATGGTCGAGTCGGGTCCCGATGCGGATATTAAACCCGGTAATGCGCTACCCTTAGCCAACATTCCCGTGGGTACGGTGATTCATAACATCGAACTACAGCCGGGCAAAGGCGGGCAAATGGTACGCTCCGCAGGCGGTGCCGCCCAGCTGATGGCGAAAGAAGGCGCCTACGGTACTGTGCGCCTGCCTTCAGGCGAGTACCGCATGGTTTTGCAGACGTGCCGGGCAACGGTGGGCCAGGTGGGCAATGTGGAGCATGAGAATATAGTAATCGGCAAAGCCGGACGCTCCAGGCATTTGGGCATTAGGCCTCATGTACGCGGTGTTGCGATGAACCCGGTTGATCACCCCACGGCGGCGGTGAAGGTAAGGCTCCGGTGGGTAGGCCGGGTCCGGCAACTCCTTGGGGCAAGGCTGCCCGCGGGGTGCGCACTCGTAAGAAGAAGCACAGCGACCGCCTCATAGTCAGGGTGCGGCGTAGGAAGAAATAATATCTTTACGAGGAGGTGTAGCAATGGGCAGATCACTTAAAAAGGTCCTTTCGCCGACGAGCATTTGCTGAAAAGGGTTAGGGAAATGAACGACAGCGGCGAGAAACGTGTGATAAAACATGGTCGAGGCGCTCGACTATTTTCCCGGATATGGTTGGGCATACCATCGCCATTCATGATGGTCGCAAGCATATCCCCCCCGTATATATTACTGAAGAGATGGTCGGTCACAAGCTGGGCGAATTTGCGCCCACTAGGACGTTCAGATCGCATCCCACCAGCGAAAGATCATCAATGAGAAGATAAGCAGATCGGGGGGGTGATAAATGATGGAAGCGAAAGCGGTTGCTAGGCATATTAGAATTTCACCGCGCAAAGCGCGCCAGGTAGTTGATACGATCCGCGGCAAAGATGTGGATGAAGCGCTGACCTTGCTCCGGTTCACGCCGAAGGGAGCCTCTCCCATCGTTGCTAAGGTAGTACAGAGCGCCGTAGCCAATGCGGAGAATAATTATGATATGGATGTGGACTCTTTATACGTAGCGGAGTGCTATGTTGACCAGGGCCCCCCCACTTTGAAAAGAATTAGGCCGAGAGCCAGAGGTATGGCTGCGCGCATTCGCAAGCGCACAAGCCATATAACAGTAATTTGCGGGAGAAGGAGGGATAATTGCGTGGGTCAAAAAGTACACCCGGTAGGGTTTAGACTCGGAGTAGTTAAAGATTGGGACAGTACGTGGTACGCCAACAAGCAAGAATACGGTGATCTATTACACGAGGACTTGGAAATCAAACGTTTAATTAAAGAACGTTTTTATCAAGCAGGTATTTCTAAAACCGAAATAGAACGGGCCGCGAATCGGGCCAAAATTACCATTCATACCGGCAGGCCCGGAATGGTTATCGGACGTGGCGGCGCAGAGGTAGACAAATTGCGCAAAGATCTGGAAGCGCAGACCAATCGCCAGATTCAAATTAACATCGTGGAAGTGAAAACTCCCGAGATAGACGCCCAGCTGGTGGCGGAAAACATTGCCTTTGCCTTGGAAAGAAGAATCTCTTTCCGCAGAGCAGTGCGCCAAGCCCAGCAGCGTGCCGTTCGCCTAGGCGCGGAGGGTATTAAAGTGGAAGTATCCGGACGCTTGGGCGGTGCTGAAATCGCCCGGAGGGAATGGAATGCAGAAGGATCTATTCCCCTGCATACGCTGAGGGCAGATATTGACTATGGTTTTTCCGAAGCAAACACAACGTTTGGTAAAATCGGAGTCAAGGTATGGGTCTATCACGGTGAAATTCTTCCTGAAGCGCCCGTTCAGAAAAAGGCAGAAGGGGGGGCGAATAGGAATGCTTGTTCCCAGAAGAGTGAAATATCGTAAAGTCCACCGGGGGGGCAGAATGACCGGTAAAGCGGAGCGCGGCAGTGAAGTTGCGTTCGGCGAATACGGCCTTAAAGCTTTAGAACCCGGCTGGATTAAGAATACACAGATTGAAGCTGCCAGGATTGCCATGACCCGCCATATTCGCAGGGGGGGTGGTAAGGTTTGGATTCGGATTTTCCCCGACAAACCCGTGACCGAAAACCGGCTGAAACTAGGATGGGTTCAGGAAAAGGCTCACCCGAACACTGGGTGGCTGTTGTTAAACCCGGCAGGATTATGTTTGAAATCGGCGGCGTGTCAGAAGAACTGGCCCGCGAAGCGATGCGGTTGGCAGCCCACAAACTGCCCATTAAATGCAGGTTCGTAACGCGAACAGCAGCAGGTGGTGACGCAAGTGAAGGCTAAAGATGTTCGGGATTTTTCCGCAAACGAATTGGACGTCAGATTGGAAGAGTTAAAGGAAGAACTCTTTAACCTCAGATTTCAGTTGGCCACCGGCCAATTAGATAATCCCATGCGCATCAGGGATGTGCGCAAGAATATTGCTCGTGTGAAAACGGTAATGCGCGAACGAGAGTTAAACATCCAACGCGCTTAACATTTTCGCAGGTCCGGGAAGGGAGGAGCGCAGATGAGCATAGAGAGAAACCAAAGACGAACTCGCATAGGAACAGTAGTTAGCGATAAAATGGATAAAACAGTGGTTGTGTCGGTAGAAAGGCTGGTTCGCCATCCCCCTATACGGGAAGACAATGCGGCAGACGGTGAAGTTTAAGGCCCACGATGAGGCAAACGAATGCGGCATGGGTGATCGAGTGAGAATAATGGAGACGCGGCCGCTCAGCAAACAAAAGCGCTGGCGGGTAACGGAGATTATTGAAAAGGCCCGTTAGTTAGCAGTACAGCCAAAGGAAGGAGGAGCTGACATGATCCAGCAGGAGAGCCGCGTCAAAGTCGCAGATAATACCGGTGCGCGAGAAGTTCTCTGCATCAGGGTATTGGGCGGCTCGGGACGCCGCTATGCTCGTGTGGGTGATGTGATCATTGCTTCTGTAAAACACGCTATCCCCGGGGGGGCGTAGTCAAAAAGGCGAAATAGTGCATGCAGTCATCGTCAGAACCAAAAAGCAGTACGGCCGCGACGATGGTTCGTATATTCGTTTCGACGAAAATGCAGCGGTAATTATAAATGAACAAAACAATCCGAGGGGGACTCGTATTTTCGGGCCTGTGGCCAGGGAATTACGGGAAAAAGGCTTCATGAGAATCGTCTCTTTGGCTCCTGAGGTTCTTTAGGAAAGGAGGAAGGGAATGGCTAAGATTCACGTTAAACGCGGCGATACCGTAGCTATCTTAAACGGTGAAGATCGCGGCAAAAAAAGGTAAGATTCTCGAGGTTAGTCCCAAATCCGGCAGGGTTATTGTGGATGGCGTAAATATTCAAAAAAAGCACACCCGGCCCACTCAAACGAATCCGCAGGGCGGCATCATTGAAAACCGGGATTTATCAGTGCTTCTAACGTTGCTTTAGTCTGCCCGCGCTGTAAAGAACCTACCAAGGTAAAACGGATCAGGCATGCCAACGGCGAGTTGGAGCGCCAGTGTAAAAAAAATGTGGTAGGACGATTGACTAAAGAAATCAAATTAAGAGAAGAAGTGTGGTAAGAAGGGGGGGAGTAGTGCTTGTCACGTTTTAGAGATAAATACCAAACCGAGGCGGTACCCGCCTGATGGAACGTTTTGATTATCAAAACGTCATGCAGGTGCCCCCCCGGTTTGATAAAGTCGTTATAAACATCGGTGTGGGAGAGGCGGTCGCTGACCCGAAGGCGCTGGAAGCCGCGGTTCGTGATTTAGAGACCATTTCGGGCCAGAAACCGATCATCACACATGCAAAAAAAATCAATCGCGGCATTCAAACTCCGCGAAGGCATGGCTATTGGCTGCAAAGTTACACTGCGCGGCCAGAGAATGTATGAGTTTCTTGATCGGTTAATCAGTGTTACGCTTCCGCGGATCCGAGATTTTCGCGGTGTTTCGCCCAAGTCGTTTGACGGCCGGGGGAAATTACAGCATCGGATTGAGAGAGCAATTGGTGTTCCCCCCCGAAATCGACTACGATGAGATCGATAAAGTAAGGGGCCTTATGATTGCTATTGGTACTACTGCTGAAACAGATGAGGAAGCGTTAGAACTTCTGAAGCTCATGGGAATGCCATTTAGAAGCTGAAAGGAGAGATATAGTGGCCAAAAAAATCAATGATTATCAGGCGCAGCGTGATGCAAAATTCAGAGTGCGCCAGGTAAATCGCTGTAGAATTTGCGGGCGTCCCCCCCGTGGTTACATGCGCCGGTTCCAGATGTGCCGCATATGCTTCCGGAAATATGCTAGTGAAGGGCAGATTCCCGGAGTAACCAAATCGAGCTGGTAGGGATTGCACCCGAAAGGAGGTTGCCTGTATGGTTATGACGGATCCGATTGCGGATATGCTCACAAGAGTTCGTAATGCAAATTCCGTAAAACACGAATCGGTTGACATTCCCCCCCGTTCTACTATGAAAGAGGAATTGAGTCGTATCCTCAAGGACGAGGGGGGGTTTATTAGAGATTACAAAGTTATTGAAGATGGTAAACAGGGTATTATTCGCGTTTACCTTAAATACGATGCGGTCCAGGGACATGTGATCCAAGGCATCAAGCGCATCAGCAAGCCCGGTCTGCGGGTTTATGCCAATAAAGAAGAAGTTCCCAGAGTATTGGGGGGGCCTTGGAGTGGCTATTCTTTCCACTTCCCAGGGCATCATTACGGACCGGACCGCCCGGCAAAAAGGCATCGGCGGCGAGGTAATTTGTTATGTGTGGTAAGGGGGGGAAACAGATGTCCAGAATAGGAAGGAATCCGATTGAAATTCCCGCCGGCGTTGAGGTGAAAATCAAGGGCAATTCGATTGAAGTGAAAGGGCCCTTGGGTACCCTAATCCGCGAAATCCATCCTGAGATGAAAGCGGAAGTGAGCGATGGCGCCATCTTGATCACCCGGCCCAGCGATAGTAAGATCCACCGTTCCCTCCACGGCCTGACCCGCAGTTTGGTCGCGAACATGGTTGAGGGGGACAACTAAGGGGTTCACTCGGAATCTGGAGATTGTGGGAGTTGGCTACCGAGCAGCTAAACAGGGTGAAAAACTCGTTTTGCAGCTGGGGGGGTATTCCCATCCGGTGGAAGTAGATCCGGCTCCCGGTATTGAAATTGAAGTACCGACACCGACCAAGATTTCGGTGAAAGGCATTGATAAACAGTTAGTAGGGCAGACGGCGGCGAACATTCGCGATTTTAGAAGGCCCGAACCCTATTTGGGCAAAGGTATTCGTTACGAAGGCGAACGGATCCGCAGAAAAGCGGGTAAAGCAGGTAAGGTCTAGGCCGCTTTAAGAAGGATGGTGAGATTTGATGGCTAAATTTAATCGGCGTGAAGCACGCGAGCGGAGGCACAAGCGCCTGCGCCAGCGGGTGGTGGGTACTCCTGAGCGTCCCAGGCTGAACGTTTACAGGAGCCTGCATCACATTCATGCCCAGATCATCGATGATAGCATTGGACACACATTGGTTTCCGCCTCCTCTGTAGAGCCCGAATTGCGTGCGAAGCTGGGTGCCACGGGGGGGAATCAAGAGGCGGCCAAAGAAGTTGGCCTGGCCTTGGCGCAGCGCGCCAAAGAAAAGGGCATTGCACAGGTGGTTTTGATCGCGGTGGATATATCTATCACGGCCGCATAGCCGCATTGGCTGATGGCGCCCGCGAAGGCGGTTTGGAATTTTAGGTGCAAGGGAGGGAAACGAGCTTGTCAAAACGAACTGAAAACGGTGGCGTGGAGCTGCAGGAACGCTTAGTGAATATTAACCCCCCCGTCTCCAAGACGGTCAAAGGTGGCCGGACCCGTTCCTTTAGTGCTTTAGTAGTAGTTGGTGACGGCAACGGTAAGGTCGGCGCGGGGCTTGGCAAGGCCAAGGAAGTGCCTGAGGCGATCCGCAAGGCAACGGAAGAAGCCAAAAGAAATATGATCAGGATCCCCATTGTGGGCACAACGATTCCCCACGAAATTACCCAAACTTTCGGTGGTGCCAGGGTACTTTTAAAACCGGCATCGGAAGGTACGGGAGTTATTGCCGGCGGCCCTGTCCGGGCAGTCCTAGAGACGGCCGGGGGGGTGCGGGATGTATTAACTAAATCGTTAGCTCCGCCAATCCGATTAATGTTGTCAGGGCAACACTTGAAGGACTCAGCAACCTGAGAACGGTTGAGGACGTGGCCCGGCTACGGGGGAAAAACCCCGGAGAAATCTTGGGTTAGGGGGGGCGAAAGTTGTGGCAAAGTTAAAGATTACGTACAAGAGAAGCGCGATCGGCTCCGCTCAAGACCAAAAAGATACCGTCGCCGCTCTTGGCCTAAAGAAATTGGGAACCTTTGTGGTTCATAACGATAACCCCCGCCATTCGGGGGGCATGATTGACAAAGTTAAACATTTAGTTGAAGTGGAAGAACTAGACTGATAGGGGGGGTGTAAGCGTGCGGATTCACGAACTTAAACCAGCAGAGGGCAGTAGGCACAGGCGCAAGAGAGTAGGCCGGGGGGGCATGGCATCCGGTTTTGGCAAAACCTCGGGCCGGGGCCAAAAAGGGCAAAAAGCTCGTTCTAAAGGGAAAGGGCCCAATTTTGAAGGTGGGCAAATGCCTTTCGTACGCAGAATGCCTAAGCGGGGTTTTACTAGTGTGTTTCGGAAAGTATATGCTGAAGTCAAGTTGCAGGACTTGAATCGGTTCGCACCGGGTACAGTTGTCACTCCCGAGCTTTTGATTGAATCAGGGCTTGTGAAAAAAAAGTAAACGATGGGATTAAGATTCTCGGCAACGGAGAGATGGACCAAGCGTTAACGGTGCAGGCTCATAGTTTCACAAAATCGGCAGCAGCCAAGATTGAAGAGGCTGGTGGCAAAGTAGAGGTGATCTAGTTGCTGGCTGCATTAAAGAACTCCATGAAGATACCGGATCTGCGGAAAAGATCCTTTATACCGTGGCGTTGTTGGCGGTTTATCGGATCGGTTCGCACGTGCCGGTGCCGGGTGTGGACGCGGTGGGTTTAGCTGCGGCCCTCGGTGTTGGAGAGGGAAATATTTTTGGCTTCCTTAACCTTTTTACAGGGGGGGCTTTGGCAAGGTTTACTGTTTTTGCTCAGGGTGTAAGCCCTTATATTACGGCATCAATCGTGCTTAACTTGCTGACTACCGTTATTCCCAAATTGGAAGAATTGTCGAAAGAACCGGACGGGCGCAAGGTAATCGCCCAGTATACCCGTTATGCCACGGTCGTTCTGGCTGTGATTCAGGCTTTCGGTACAACCATGATGGCGCGCAACTGGGGGGGTGTCACTTCCGATCCGAGCTTTTTTTTGGTTTGGCTTTGATCACGCTGACTTTGACCGCGGGCACCATGTTTACGGTCTGGCTCGGGGGGACAAGATTTCTGAGAAGGGTATCGGCAACGGAATTTCACTTTTGATTTTCGTCAATATTGTGGCTTCCATGCCCCTGGGCTTCATCAATGCCGTTAAGGCGGTGGGCGAAGGGGGGGAGTAAGCGTTCTCGGTTTGCTGCTTTACGCCCTTATCTCCATTGTGGTTATCGCGGCGGTTGTCATGATTACCCAAGGAGAACGCAGGATTCCCGTGCAGTACGCCAAGCGGGTTGTGGGCCGCAAAATGTATGGCGGCCAATCCACGCACTTGCCTTTAAAAGTCAACCAATCCGGTGTGATTCCGGTCATCTTTGCGTCATCCGTTCTCACATTTCCGCTGACGCTGGCCCAGTTCGTGCCGGCCTTGGCGGCAATCAACAAGTGGTTTGAACCGGGCAAATTTGCCTATAACCTTGTGTATGTACTATTGATTCTCTTTTTCACCTATTTCTATACTGCGGTGAGTTTCAATCCAGTTGAGATCTCGACTAATATGAAGAAAAATGGCGGTTACATTCCTGGGCTGCGCCCCCCCGGTAAACCTACCGCGGATTATCTGGACCGCACTTTGTCCAGGATCACGCTGCCGGGTGCAATTTTCCTGGCCGTAATTGCGGTGCTGCCGTTTTTAGTTGCTGCAGTGACCAGGATTCCCCCCCGTGAGATACTCTTTTTTTTGGAGGAACGGGACTGCTTATTGTTGTAGGTGTCGCTCTTGATACGATGCAGCAGATCGAGGCCCATTTACTCATGAGGCACTATGAGGGTTTCCTAAAGTAGAAAGGGGAAAAACATGCGATTGGTATTGCTGGGCTTGCCGGGCGCGGGTAAGGGTACCCAAGGGGGACCTTATTGCTGCAAAGTATGGTATTCCGCACATTTCCACCGGACATATCATTCGTCAGGCAGTGCGCGCCGGGGTGACTTGGGGCAACGAGCCAATGAATATATCACCAAAGGTGATTTAGTCCCCCCGATGAGCTGGCGATCCAGATTGTCTGCGAGCGGATCAGGGAGCCGGATTGCACTAAAGGTGGATTTTGGATGGATTTCCCCCCCGCACGGTGCATCAAGCCAAAGCTTTAGATCTGTGCTTGGCCCGGGAGGGCCTCGATGTGCAGATGGCTCTCGACATTCGCATTACCCAAGAAGAAGCGATCGGGCGCATCGCCAAAAGGCGGATGTGCAGCCAGTGCGGCGCGGTATATCATCTAACCTATTATCGAGCTAAAGGCAAGGGCGTTTGTGATGCTTGCGGCGGCGAATTGTTTCGCCGTGCCGATGATAATGAAGAAACGGCCCGCAAACGCTTGGATGTGCATATGAGACAGACTCACCCGGTTATCCATTACTACGCCCAAGAGGGGGCGGTTGTACAGCATCAATGGAGGGCGCTCCATTGAAGAGGTATTTAAGGATGTTGATCATTATTTGGCCGGGCTTCCAAAGGCGCTTGATGTTGGTGAGGCTTTATGATAATTCTTAAATCATCTGCTGAACTGCGGTCTATGCGGGCCGCGGGTAGAGTGGTAGCCCAAGCGCATGAGGTGGTGCGGCAGCTGATCAGGCCCGGGATTAGCACCTGGGAGCTGGACAGGAAAGTTGAAGAATTTCTCTTGGAACAAAATGCTGTTCCCGCTTTTAAGGGGTATCACGGGTTTCCCGCCTCCATCTGTGCTTCCATCAACGAAGTGGTGGTGCATGGGATTCCCGACAAAGAGGCCGTCTTGCAAGAGGGAACAATTATCAGTGTGGATATCGGGGCGTTTGTGGATGGTTTTGCGGAGACAGCGCCTGGACTTATCCTGTGGGTGAAATCGACCCTCAGGCCCGGCTTCTGCTGGAGACTACAGAGGCAGCACTTTTTGCGGGCATCGAACGGGCCCGAGTGGGCAATCGCCTCTCCGATATCTCCCACGCTGTGCAAAGACGTGCTGAAGAACAGGGTTTTTCTGTGGTCCGAGATTATGTAGGCCACGGAATTGGCCGTGATATGCACGAAGCACCGCAGATTCCAAACTTCGGCCCTCCGGGTAGGGGGGGCCCCGTTTAAGGCCTGGAATGACCCTGGCGATTGAACCCATGGTGAACATGGGCAGCTTCCATGTGGAAGTGCTGGCGGATGACTGGACGGTTGTAACACGGGATGGCCAATGGTCCGCTCATTTCGAACACACCATTGCCGTTACTGAAGGAGACCCCGTGATCCTTACAACTTTGTAGGAGAGATTCAATGGGACTTCTAGAAGTGGGACAATTGGTAACGTCAAAAAGGGGGGGCAGGGACTTGGGGGGGAGGAAATATGTGGTAGTCGCGCTCTATGATCAGAATCATGTTCAGCTTGCAGATGGTTTCATCCGGACGTTGGCCAGGCCGAAGCGGAAAAACATCAAGCATTTGGTGGTGCACAAGGCCTGTCTGGAGGGTACACCGGAGAATAAAAGGATTCGTGAATTCATAGAGCGGCATAGTGCCGAGGAGAATCTAGGAGAGGAGGGTTCAACTAGCAATGGCCAAGGATGATGCTATTGAAGTTGAAGGTACTGTTGTTGAACCATTGCCAAATGCAATGTTTCGTGTAGAATTAGAGAATGGGCATAAAGTTTTAGCCCACATTTCCGGCAAAATGCGGATGAATTTCATCCGGATTCTGCCCGGCGATAAAGTTATTGTAGAACTGTCCCCCTACGATTTGACACGGGGGAGAATTACGTATCGCAAGAAATAGGCGGCTGAAGGAGGCGCATTGTTATGAAGGTCAGACCTTCTGTGAAAGTCATGTGCGAAAAATGCAAGATTATCCGCCGTAAAGGGCGCGTAATGGTAATCTGTGAAAATCCAAGGCACAAGCAGAGGCAAGGATAGGAAAGAGGGGGGGTGTCCAGTAATGGCACGAATTGCAGGTGTAGATTTACCTCGCGATAAACGAGTGGTAGTAGCTTAACGTACATTTACGGCATTGGCCGCAGTACGGCCGATAAAATTGTTGAGATCTGCGGAATTGATCCGGATACACGGGTACGCGATTTAACCGAGGAACAGGCCAACCAAATCCGCGAGATCATTGAAAAACAATTCCTGGTAGAGGGTGACCTACGCCGGGACCTGAATATGAACATCAAAAGATTGCGGGACATTGGTTGTTACCGTGGTATACGTCACCGCCGCGGCCTTCCCGTACGCGGGCAGCGCACAAAGACCAACGCCAGAACGCGTAAAGGTCCCAAGCGCGTTGCCGGCAGACGCAGATAGGCTGAATTGAAAGGAGGAAAACCTAATGGCAAGACCACGTAGGGGGGGCGCTCAACGCGCACGCCGTCGAGCAAGGAAAATATACCGGTTGGTATCGCTCATATCCGTTCTACGTTTAATAATACGATCGTGACGATCACAGATCCGGAGGGAAATGTAATTTCCTGGGCCAGTTCGGGGGGGAACATGGGTTTTAAAGGCTCTCGGAAAGGTACCCCCTTTGCCGCAGGCATGGCCGCTGAAGCAGCCGCCGGCGCAGCGATGGATCACGGGGGGGTGAGGGAAGTAAGCGTTTACGTTAAAGGGCCCGGGGGGGCAGGCAGAGAAGCGGCAATTCGTTCGCTGCAAGCGGCCGGCATTGACGTGACGACGATTAAGGACGTGACCCCCATTCCTTATAACGGCTGTCGTCCACCGAAACGGCGCAGAGTATAATTAGTTCTGCCCACGCGTTCGCAAAGGAGGGTGCAGGAACTATGATCGAAATTGAAAACCTAGGATTGAAATAGTTGAACTGACGGAGGATTATGGAAAATTCGTTGTGGAGCCTTTGGAGCGGGGGGGTTACGGCCTCACCTTAGGTAACAGCCTGCGCAGGATTTTGCTTTCATCCCTACCGGGCACAGCGGTAACTTCCGTGCACATCGACGGGGTCTTACACGAGTTCTCAACCATTGATGGGGGTTGTGGAAGACACGGTTGATATCGTTCTCAACTTAAAAAAAGCTTTTAGTGAAGCTGCACACCGATGAGCCCGTGACCATCCGTATTGATGCGCATCAGGCGGGCCCACTGCGCGCCGGTGATATACCCACCGATCCCAGTGTGGAGGTTCTTAATCCGGACTTGGTGATCGCAACGCTGCAAAACGGGGCCAGGCTGGCGATGGATGTGACCGTGTCTAAGGGCGGGGCTATGTCAGCGCAGAAAAGAACAAGCAGCCCGATCAACCTATCGGTTTGATTCCCATCGATTCCATCTTCACCCCCCCGGTGAGCAAAGTTGTTTATACGGTGGAAGACACACGGGTAGGGCAGATCACGGACTTTGACCGGCTGGTTTTAGAAGTCTGGACAAACCGCGTTATTGCACCGGATAGTGCAGTAAGTTTAGCGGCGAAGGTACTCATGGAACACATCAAGCTGTTCATTAACCTCACCGAAGGTGTGGGCAGTGTGGAAATCATGGTTGAAAAGGAAGAGGAAAGCATGGATCGGCTTATGGAAATGACAGTGGAAGAATTGGACCTATCGGTCCGCTCTTACAACTGTTTGAAACGGGCCGGCATCAATACCGTTGATGAGCTGATTCGCAAAACTGAAGACGATCTAATGAAAGTGCGCAATCTCGGCAAGAAATCTCTGGCAGAAATCAAAGAGAAACTAGAAGAGCTGGGCCTTTCATTGCGAAAATCTGATGAATGAGGTAGGTGAGCAAGATGAAGCTCAGGAAACTAGGCAGGACTTCCGGCCATCGCAGGGCACTACTGCGCAGCCAGGTGACCTCTTTGGTACTGCATGGCAGCATTGAGACTACCATTCCTAAAGCGAAAAGTATTAAGCCCATGGCCGATAAAATGGTTACCCTGGGTAAGCGGGGGGGGATGTGGCCAGCAGGCGCGAGGCAGCTGCCTTTTTGGCTGATCCCGCGGCGGTGCAGAAACTATTCGATGAGGTGGCTCCTAAATATGCGGAGCGCAACGGCGGCTACACCAGGATTGTAAAAACCGGTTTTCGCCGGGGGGGCGATGCGGCACCAATGGCGATCATTGAATGGGTGTAAGTCTGGCAAACAAGGTCGCAGAGGAATCCCCTCTGCGTTTTGTTTTCCGGCGGTAAAGGGTGAGCGGGATGAAAAAGCCAATAATCAGTTTTTCTAATGTTAATTTTGCCTATGGCACAGCAGAATCATCAGCGGCCTGGGCAGCGCTGGAGAACATCAACCTGGAAATATACGAACATGAATTCGTTGCTGTTTTGGGCCATAATGGTTCGGGCAAGTCTACCCTTGCCAAGCATATGAACGCTCTTCTGGTGCCCGATTCGGGCACCGTAACTGCCTGCGGGCTCAATACCGCGGAGGCGGACAAGGTGTGGCGAATCCGCCAGCAGGTGGGGATGGTTTTTCAAAACCCCCCCGACAATCAGCTGGTGGCCACTACTGTGGAAGAAGATGTGGCCTTTGGGCCCGAGAACTTAGGCATTCCCACCGCGGAGATCCAGCGCCGGGTGACGGAATCTCTAAAAGTTGTGGACATGCTCGAATATAGGCTCCATTCACCCCCCCACCAGCTTTCGGGTGGACAGAAACAAAGAGTTGCCATAGCCGGCATGATCAGTATGCTGCCCAAGTGTATAGTACTGGATGAGCCCACAGCCATGCTTGATCCGGAAGGGCGGCGCGAAGTGATGCAGACGATCCACCGCCTCAATGAAGAACGAGGTATCACAGTGGTCCACATCACTCACCACATGGATGAGGTGATCCGTGCTGATCGGGTTGTGGTCATGGATGCAGGGAAAATTGCCCTGGAAGGCACGCCGCGGGAAGTGTTCACCCAAGCACAGCTGCTGCGGGAACTCCACCTCGATGTGCCCCAGGTTACGGATTTGGCCCAGCGTCTAAAAACGCATGGCTATGCACTTCCCGATGGAATATTGACAGTTGAGGAAATGGTGATGCAGTTATGTCCATCAGGTTAGAGGGGGGGTTTCCTATAGTTATTCGGCCGGTTCGCCCATGGAAAAACGGCGCTGAGCGATGTGAGCCTCACAATTGAGGCAGGCGAGTTTGTTGGTTTAATCGGGCCCACCGGTTCGGGCAAATCTACCTTAGTTCAGCATTTCAACGGTTTGCTTCTGCCAACAAAGGGCAAGGTGTATGTGGATGGGGGGGTGGATTTGACCAAAAAAAAGAAACGGAACTGCGCGGTATCCGCCAAAAAGTGGGCATGGTGTTTCAATACCCCCCCGAACATCAACTATTCGGTGAAACTGTTTTGGAAGATGTGGGTTTTGGTCCCCGTAACGGGGGGGGCCTGGGCGAAGAGCAGATCGCCCAAAGGGTGCGCGAAGCCCTCGGTTATGTGGGCCTTGATTTTGCGGCGCTCAAGGATCGTTCCCCCTTTGAACTGTCCGGGGGCCAAAAGAGGCGGGTTGCCATTGCCGGTGTCCTAGCCATGCGGCCCTCCGTCTTGATTCTGGATGAACCTACCGCGGGATTGGATCCCAGGGGGGGCGGGAGGAAATTCTGAATCAAGTCAAGCTGCTGCACGAACAGCGAGGTATCACCGTTGTCTTGGTCAGCCACAGCATGGAAGATGTGGCCCGCTTGGTCAATCGGATTATTGTCATGGACCGAGGCGGGATCGCTTTAGACGGTACGCCCGCGGAGATATTTCGTCGGGCAGAACAGCTGACAGCCATGGGGGGGCTGGGGGGGTACCCCAGATTACGGAACTGATGCGGGAACTTAAACGGCGCGGCCTAGCCGTGAACACCGATATTTTCCGGGTGGAAGAGGCGGAAGCGGAGATTATTCGAGTATTGGGGGGCGCGGCAATGACTATCTTTAAGAATATCACGATCGGTCAGCATGTCCCGGGCAATTCCCTCATTCACCGTCTTGATCCTCGGACTAAAATTATTGCCACCGGACTTTTAATTGTCCTTTTATTCCTGGTTGAGGGTTTTTTTTAGGTTACGCTTTAGTCGCTTTGGCCATTGCCGCGGTGATTCACATCTCAGATATTCCCTGGCAGTATGTGCTGCGCGGCTTGCGCCCCCCTTGCTTGTCATTCTCATTCTCACTGTGGGGCTGCATTTTTCATGACGGAAGGGCGCATCATTTTTCAAATTTGGTTTATCAAGATAACTTGGGAAGGGGGGGTACTGCGCGGTTTGATGATGGGTACCCGACTGATCCTACTCATTGTTGGCACGTCCATGCTAACCTTGACCACATCGCCAATTCAGCTGACAGATGGGATTGAAAGCCTGCTTAAACCGGGCAAAAAAAATCGGTATCCCCCGCCCACGAGCTGGCCATGATGATGACCATTGCGCTGCGTTTCATTCCCACCCTTTTGGAAGAAACGG
>JMBV01000297.1_pt1 | contig 17466 bp, 28 predicted proteins | sample 616531 | NCBI WGS metagenome assembly JMBV01 (sample SAMN02727904, study PRJNA239997) | anaerobic digester metagenome | biome: anaerobic digester; isolation source: mesophilic anaerobic digester inoculated with municipal waste water sludge... | place: Germany: Bielefeld University, CeBiTec ...
AGGCCTTTCTGTAGGTGTTTGTTGCTGCCAGGGCGCTGCTCATCTCTTCAAGGGCTCGGCTGCTGCGCTGCCAGGGTTCCAGCTCCAGCAATTCATCCAGTGGCTTGTGTCTGACTCCTTCTGCGTCCTGATAGATCCTGCGTTTGAAGTGAATATAACCGCATTCAAACAGGACACTTCTTTTCTCTGTGCCGACGTTTCTCCAATCGTCTGGCACGATATTGCGGAGCATATCATCCAGCAATTTCAGCATCATGGAAAGGATTTGAGAGCCAATCTCCTGGCTGAATGAGCTGATATCCTTTTCCAGATTGGTGATATCGATTGGGCGTTCGAAGCTCAGGTCGTTCTCTTTGACTTTCAGCGTTATAATGATTTGGACAGTTTGTTCTGTCATTTGAGAGTTCCTCCGTGTTGTTTTTTTAGGCGAATCCAATTATGACAGGAACTCTCTTTTTTTTGTTTGCTTTTTTTTCAAGATAGGGATATTTGAAACTGAAACTTTTTGTAGTTGACTCTGGATTAATTACGGGCTTCGTGGTATTATCACATATGTGAATCCAACAGAACAAATGTGAATCGAAAGTTGCTATGCCGCAGGATCGAATAAGTTCGGAAAGAATAAATCTCCTCGCAGATGTCGCAGAAATGTATTATCTCAAAGGAGAGGATCAATCACAAATCGCCAAACGTTTAAATGTTTCGCGATCAATGGTTTCACGAATGCTTACAGACGCACGAAAACTCGGAATTATCAAGATCCAAATTGAACGTCCCATCAATCGCAATACTGAACTCGAAAGAATCCTCCGCCAAAAATTTAAATTGCATGATGTGCTTGTGGTTGAACACGGCAATGGACAGCCACTGCTGCCTTTATTGGGTAAGACTGCCGCGCATTACATCGAAGCTAATTTGAAACCAAATGAAACGCTCGGCACTTCTTGGGGGGCGTCGATCAGCGCGACAGTTGATGAATTAGAGCTCGAAAATCATATTCCAGGAATCCGCGTTGTTCAGATGCTTGGTTCCCTGGGCGCACGCATCAAACAGTATCATGGGATCGCGATCGTAAACCGACTGGTAGAGAAGTTGGGCGGCGAAGGGGTGTATTTGAATGCGCCGTTCCTAGTGGAAAACGCGGATTTGGCAAAAGTGTTGATGGAAAGTAAAGATATTGTAGAAACTATGCAGCTTGCTGATCAAGCAGATCTTGCTTTATTGGGTATTGGAAGCGCTGAACCGCAGGATTCCGCCTATTTCCTGGCAGGATATTTGGATGAACAGAAATTGCAAAATATTCACGATTCTGGAGCGGTCGGTGATATTTGCGGGCTGTTTTCGATATCAACGGTGACGCAGTTCACTCTGAACTTCAGAACAGGATGATCGGCATATCAATGGAAACCTTAATGAAGATCCCACTGCGAATTGGTGTTTCGGGTGGACCGCAAAAGGTCAAACCGATCGTCGGAGCGTTAAGGGGGGGCAAGCGAGTAAATGTCTTGGTAACAGACGCCTACACAGCTCAAGGCGTTATAAATTACACAAAGGAAAACGATGTTAATCAAAAAATATAAGAAGGGTACTATATGACAACCGGGATAAAAGAAGAATTTGATAATCTTGAAACAACCGATGTGCTCAAAAAGTCCAAAGAATTAGGGCTAAGTCATGAGCAATTGATTGAAATGTATCGGACGATGGTCAAGGTCCGCTTGTTTGAGGAAATGGCAGATAAGCAATATGCTCTTGGCAAGGTTCATGGGACAATGCACCTTTCAGCCGGACAGGAAGCTGTTGCTGTAGGCGCTGGATTCGCGGTCAATAAAGATGATTACTTGCTGAATCATCACCGCGGACACGGTCACTTTATTGCCAGTGGCGCTGATGTGAATAAATGATGGCAGAATTCCTGGGCAAAGACACCGGTTATTGCCGTGGTCGTGGTGGTTCTATGCATATCGCTGATGTGACCGCAAACAATCTGGGCGCAAATGGTATCGTTGGTGGCGGGCTGCAACTTGCTGTGGGTGTCGGTCTTGCAATCCAAATGAAAAGACCAGTCAGGTCGTTTGACTGTTTTGGTGATGGCGCCGCTAATGAAGGTATCTTCCATGAATCCATGAATATGGCAGCTATCTGGGATATCCCGGTTTGTATCTATGTGAAACAATAAGTACGGCATGTCAGCCGATGTTGCCCGTGTTTCAGCGAAGACCCCCCCATTCAAAGCACGCGCGGCGGGATATGGTATCCCGGGTTACTACATTGATGGTAATGACGTTTTGGCCGTTTATGAATTTATCCAGAAGGCAGCTGATGACGCTCGCGCGGGTAAAGGACCATCCCTTGTTGAGGCTCAAACCTATCGCTATTTTGGGCACTCAAAGAGTGATCGCAACCTTTATCGTTCAAAGGAAGAAATTGACTACTGGAAAACCGTTCAGGATCCAATTATCCGTTTCGGGAACCTGCTGATCGAAGCCAAGTTGTTGGACGATCAACAAATCGAAGAGATCCATGCTGAAATGAATGAAGAGATCGAACAATCGGTGATCTTTGCTGAAAATTCACCGGAACCAGATGTTAAAGATGTTATGGAGTGGGTATATGCCTGAGATTACTTATCGTGAAGCTATTCGAGACGCAATGGTCGAAGAAATGCGTCGTGATGAAAACGTATTTTTAATTGGTGAAGATATTGGTACCTATGGCGGTGCTTTTGGCGTGAGCGCTGGAATGCTTGCGGAGTTTGGACCCGAAAGAATTCGTGAAACCCCCCAATTTCTGAGTTAGCAATTGTTGGCGCAGCCGCTGGCGCGGCAATGGTCGGAATGAAACCCATCGCTGAAATGATGTTTATGGATTTCATCCTTCTGGCGCTGGAACCCCCCCTGGTAAATCAGGCAGCCAAAGCGCGCTACATGTTTGGCGGTAAAGCAACCGTCCCGATGGTAGTGCGCATGCCCGGTGGTTCCGGAACAGGAGCCGCGGCGCAGCACTCCCAGTCTCTGGAAACTCTCCTGATGCACATCCCCCCCGGCATCAAAGTTGTCGCTCCAAGCACTCCTTACGATGCCAAAGGACTTCTGATCAGCGCCATACGCGACCTGAATCCGGTTTGTTTTGTTGAACACAAGCTGCTTTATAAGGTAAAAGGCGAAGTCCCGACCGGTGAATACACCATTCCTTTGGGAGTGGCAGATATCAAACATGCCGGTACTGATATTACTGTGGTCACCTCAGGTGTAATGGTTCAAAAGTCTCTGGCAGTAGCTCAAAAATTGAGCCGTGAGGGCATCAGCGTAGAAGTGGTTGACTTGCGCACCTTAAGACCTTTGGATACAAAGACAATTGTCAACTCAGTCAAGAAGACCGGAAGGCTGCTTGTGGTTCACGAAGCAGTGAAAACCGGCGGCTGGGCTGGTGAGATTATGGCTGTAGTGTCCGAAAGCGAAGCTTTTGATTATCTGGACGCTCCGATGCGCCGTTTGGCTGGCAAAGACGTGCCGATTCCCTACAATCGCTATCTTGAAGCGGCAGCTGTGCCTCAGGAAAATGACATTGAAGCCGAGATCCGCGCGATCGTCGCAAATAAGTATTAGAAAGGAAGCTGTTGATGCCAACTCCTTTTATTATGCCAAAAATGGATATGGACCAGGAATATGTTACGATAATTAACTGGTTGAAAAAGAAGGCGAATGGATAAAGAAGGGCGAACCTGTCATAGAAGTTGAAACTGACAAGATCGCCAGTGAAATTGAAGCTCCCGAAAGCGGTATCCTTGCCAGTATTCTTTACCATGAAAATGAAGAAGCTCCTGTGACCAAAGTGGTTGCCTACATCCTGAAGGAAGGGGAATCTCTCGATAGTGTTCCTTCTCCTGCAAAAGGGGGGGCTGAACCTGTCGCGCAGGCCTCAAGCCCGGTATCAGAGAGAACTGAGGCAGCGGAATCGGCAGTTCGCGCGACTCCGCTGGCAAAAAGGTCTCAGCCGATCTGGGTGTGCCCTTGGATCAGGTGACTCCCAGCGGGTCTAAAGTGACACGCAAAGACGTTGAGGCTTTTGCTGATGGCAGAAAAGATGAGGTTATTCCTCGGGTCAGTGTTCCTGCCACCCCCCCGGCTGCAAGGAGCTTGGCGGCACAGAGAGGCGTGAGTCTTGAAGAAGTTGTTGGTTCGGGTCCCAGAGGGCGTGTCCAGGCAAAGACGTGCCAACGGAAACCAGCATCCCCCCCGAAACTACGGTAACAACGATCCCGCTTGTCGGAAAGAGAAAACGAATTGCTGAACGACTTACCGCCAGCTATCAATCTACTCCTCATATTTACCTCACGGTCGAAGTGGATATGACCGCAGCGGAAAACGCGCGAAAACGGATCAACCGCATCGCCAGGAAAGACGAGCAACCTACAGTTCTATGACAGCCTTTTTGGCGAAAATTGTCGCCTGGGCCTTGTCCAGAAATCCAAAACTAAACGCATCGTTGCAAACTGATAGAATTGAGCTCCTGGAAGATATCAATGTCGGTATCGCTACCGCAATTGATGACGGTTTGATCGTTCCGGTAATTCACGGGACCGATAAGCTTCCTTTGCGCGAAATAAGCGAACGACTTAGCTATTTGACCAAACAAGCCCGTGATGGCGCGCTAACAGCGGCAGAGGTGTCAGGCGGCACATTCACGATCTCGAACCTTGGAATGTATGGGATCAGTTCCTTCACCGCTATTATCAATCCCCCCCTCAATCCGCTATTTTGGCTGTGGGTGGTCTGGTTCGCAAGCCGGTGGTAATCGATGAGAATGATACCGTGGCGGTGCGACCGATGATGAATCTGACCCTTGGTGCGGACCATCGGGTTGTTGATGGCGCTGACGCAGCCCTCTTCATGGTTGATCTTGTCAAGGCAATGGAATCACCGGAGTTTATACTGTATTAGCAGTAAGTAGTTAGAAGCTTGACTTTAAGAGTCATTTACGGAGAAAAACATGGCACTAAATCAATACTTATCAGAATCAAACATCCTTTTGGGTTTGGAAGCTGAAAGCAGCAGCGAAGTTATTCGTCAGCTGGGTCAAACCTTGCTTGAAGATGGATATGTTAAAGATTCATATATTGATGCGGTCTTAGAGAGAGAGCAAACTCTTCCTACTGGTTTGCCCTTGGGTGGAGACGTTAATGTTGCGATCCCTCATACTGACATTGAGCATGTGATCAAATCAGCCGTAGCGATGGCTACTTTAGCCAAACCAGTTATCTTCCAGAACATGGTCGATCCGACTGAGTCTGTTGAGATAAAGATCGTTTTTCTTCTGGCATTGGAAGAACCTCATGCCCAGATTGAAATGCTTCAGGAAGTAGCGGGAGTGGTTCAGGACACAGGAATTTTGGAAGCCTTACTGTCAGCCACCGACCCCCAAACAAGTTTTGGCAGCTTTTGAAAAGACGGACGCGGATTCCGTGTCTGATTAAATTATTAATAACAAAGCAGTTATAAAAAGGAGATTGTTATGATAGGTAAGAAAAGGATCTTGGTCGCGTGTGGAACCGCAGTTGCCACATCCACAGTTGTTGCCAAAGCTATTGAATCAGCCCTGGAACAACATGGTATTCAAGCCACCATTCAGCAATGCAAGGCAAGTGAAGTGCCATCCTGGCGGCGGACGCCGATCTGATCATCGCGACAACACCAGTTGCGACTGATCATGGAAACCCGTGATTCAAACACTGGCATTCCTGACCGGAATTGGCAAAGACGCTGTCATTAAGCAGATCATTGAAAAATTAGGAGTGTAAAGACAGAGGCTGGATACCTGATTGTCTGTCTCATCAAAGGAAGGATTACTGTGCAAGATTTTCCATACGGTTTTTTTTGTTTCTTGGCTTAGCCTTTGCTTATGGCGTTCAGTTGTTTCTAACCGGTTGGCAAGCCAAACGGTACTATAAACGGCTGAAAGAATTGCGGAAAGACGGTTTGACATCCGTTGGTATGGCTGGTGGAAAATGGACAGGGCGAACCTATGGTGTCCTTGTTATTGATGAAGATAAAAAAAATAGTTCATGCCGAAAAAATGTCTGGTATGACCATTTTCTCAGGGCTAAGACCTGTTGAGGGATTGGTTGGCTTAGATGTAGCAGAGCTTTTGGATGAAAATCAGGATTTTTATTGAAAAAGAAGCCCCTGGAAGCTTTCCGTAATGCGGCAAACGAGTATTTTAAACCTGAAAATCAATCGAAACTACCTGAAAAGATGTCTGACATCAAGAGTGTAAAAATGTATCGAAAGAACAAGGTTTAGGATTTTCGAAAAAATATTAAGGAGGTGAATGTATCGATAGTTTATTAATTAGCAGTAATCAGTACCTTTATTTGTTCTTAAATCAAAAAAAATTACTTGGAGGTAAAATGCAAGCATTAGCAACAGCTGCAGAATGGTTCATTGGTCTATTCAAGGCCGGAGCCGATAATTTTGTTGGCCTGGTAACAGGTATTGTTCCGCTACTGATCGTCCTCATGACCTTCGTCAATGCTTTGATCGCACTCATTGGTGCTGACAAGATTGACAAAGTCGGCGAAGCAGCGGCAAAAGAAGGGATCATCTACTATCCTATTCGTTACATGATTTTGCCATTTCTTTCGGTGTTCTTCCTGACAAACCCGATGGCATACACAATGGGGGGCGCTTCCTGCCTGAAAATATAAACCAGCATTTTATGATGCTGCGGTATCTTATGTTCACCCGCCGTTAGGTATTTTCCCACATGTCAATCCTGGAGAATACTTCGTTTGGGTGGTATCGCTACTGGTGTCGAACAGGCTGGTTATAATCTTTCAGCTTTGGCAATCCGCTACTTACTGGTTGGTCTCGTTGTTATTCTTATCCGCGGTATCGTGACCGAACGTATTTATGCTGTCATGTCAAACGCGGTGTTGTGGCAGAAGAAGCAGCAAGTTAGTTGGAGGGCAAAATGAATAAAATTAATAAGATTTTGGAAACATTGGTCGTGGTGTCGGTCGAGTTGTCGGCGCGATGTACCAGGCCGGACGTGACTCAATTGACCAGGTGATCAAAAATGTTCTGCCATTCATGGCTTTCATTTCCCTGATCGTTGGTATCATTCTCAAATCCGGTATCGGTGACTGGCTTGCAAAGACTCTGTCTCCTTTGGCAGGAAGCTTGCTGGGTTTGGTTGTTTTGTCAATCATCATCGCAATACCCGTGCTTTCACCCTTACTGGGCCCCCGGAGCCGTTATTGCGTCAATTATTGGTACCCTGCTCGGAACCCAATTCGCAACAAAAGCTATTCCAGCGCAATACGCGCTGCCCGCTTTGTTCGCGATCAACCCACAGGTTGGTATGGACTTTATCCCGGTAGGTCTGGCGCTTGGTGAAGCAGAACCGGAAACGGTAGAAGTTGGCGTTCCCGCCATTTATTCTCCCGTCTCGTTACTGGTCCATTAGCAGTTGTCCTGGCATACTTCGCCAGCTTTGGACTTTACAACTAAGTTTATAGATTTCCAATTTAGGAGTGGCAGATTTTCATCTGTCACTCCTAATAAAGAGTTAATTGAGAGGTAATATGGCTGAATACAAGAAAATCGTAATCAAGGCTGGTCCCGGAGGATGGGGCGGTCCCTTGGTCGTTGAACCGAAACCAGGTCGTAGCGTTATTGCTTCAATTACTGGTGGCGGCATTCATCCTGTTGCTCAAAAATCGCCGAACTAACCGGTGGCGAAGCAATGGATGGTTTTCGAGGTGGCGTTCCTTTTGATAAGATCGCTTGCGCAGTTATTGATTGTGGCGGTACTGCTCGAATTGGCGTTTATCCAATGAAGAAGGTCCCGACTGTGGATATTTATCCTACAAAACCCTCCGGACCGCTGTTCCGTTTCATTACCGAAGAGTATTTCGTTTCGGGTGTAAGAGTAGAGGATCTCGAAAAGGATCACGGATAAATCAAGTTTTGAGATCTTAATGTCTCAAATGGAGTAAAAGATCGGTTATTCGACCAGCGAATAACCGAATTGAATATTGTCAAAATAACCAGATGCCTTGGTTTTAGAGATAAAAGGGAAAATGAAAATATTCTGCTACTGTTCTGTCTGTTGGACCTCTGTTGGAGGAATTTACCGAAGCCGGTATATTGGTGTTTTTTTTGGGGGGGCAAACGCACCTGAAGAATTACATGAGTTCTCTGTCATCCACGATGGAACAACCCTGGAAGCAGATCTGGAACCTGGTGACTTCGTCTCTCTGGACGGTGAGGAATTTAAAATTCTTGCTGTTGGAGAAATCGCGAATCAAAACTTTAGAAACCTCGGGCACCTTGTTCTGAAATTTAATGGAGAAACCGTAGTTGATCTACCTGGAGATGTGTGCGTAGAAGCAAAACCTTTGGCTCTGCTGCATCCAGGAAGCAAGATAGAAATTTTTAGCAAAGATAATTTATAAAAAAAAGAGGTAGTAATGTCTACATTGAAAGAAAGACTGATTGCCCGTGAAGAAAAGGACGGACCTTATCGAATTGGCTTGGTTGGTGCCGGCCAGATGGGCACAGGTTTGATTTCCCAAATTGAAAAAAAATGCATGGTTTGAAGATCGTTGCTGTATCGGACATCATGCCGACCAGAGCACACGATGCCTATATCGAATCTGACGTAGAAGCAGACAAGATCCATTGGGAAGACGAAGATCTTGACAAGGCGAACCAGCTCATCCTTGAAGATCAACGTGTCGCCACGCATTCATCTGATTTTTTGGTTCAAATCAAAGAGTTAGATGCGATTGTTGAATGTACCGGTATTCCGAACGTTGGCGCGGTCGTTTGTAATCAGGCGATCGAGTTTGGCAAACCGATCATTAATATGAATGTCGAAACAGACGCAACGATTGGTTACTATTTGACCAAAAAAAGCCATTTCAAAGGATGTGGTCTATTCCTTGATCGCGGGCGATGAGCCGGGAAGCATTAAAGAGCTCTATGACTGGGCAGACGCTCTGGGCTTCGAGATTGCCATGATCGGCAAAGGAAAGAATAATCCCTGGATCGCACCGGAAACCCAACCACTTTGGCTGAGCGGGCAAAATCCAGGAATATGAGCGCCAAAATGCTTGCTTCATTTGTGGATGGAACAAAAACAATGGTCGAAATGACTTCCATCGGCAATTCGGTTGGATTTGCTCCAGAAGTTCGAGGAGGTTTTGGACCCTCTTGTGACTGGCGTGATCTAGCGAAGGTTTTCGTTCCAAAGGAAGCCGGAGGTATTTTCAGCGGTAAAGGCTTTGTTGACTACGCCGTGGGACCCGCTCCCGGTGTGTTTGTGATCATTACTACCGATCAGCCCAAGATCATTGCGGATCTAAATTATCTAGGCTTAACCGGAGGCAATAACGGATACTGGAGTTTGTATCGGCCTTATCATCTTGCGAATCTCGAATCTCCAATAACAATTGCTAATGTTGTTATGGATGGCCGGGAAACCCTCAACACGAAGATTAAACCGGTTTGTGAAACTGTCGCGGTTGCAAAGAAAGACCTTCAGCCAGGTGACACAATTGATGGTCTCGGAGGATATACTATCTACGGTATGATCGATACAGCAAAGGTCGCCCGGGAAGAAAACCTTGTTCCGATGGGCTGTGCTGTTGGCGGCGTGCTTACAAAACCGGTCAAACAAGGTGAAGCGATCAGATATGATCAGATCCAGCTGCGAGAAGAGGATCTGATCGTCAAATTGCGGCGCGAACAAGACCGTATGGTCTGGGGCTAATCTGGATCCATGTTGGAATCGTTTAAACGTGCTACGAATGCAGTGGTAAGTTTAGTAAACCGCGCGGGTGTGAATAACTCCCGCGCGGTTTCAGCCTTGGCACCACAAGAGGAGCGTCTCAGCTTCTTAGCTGCCGTGCATCGATGTGCATCCTTAGGTTTCTCTTTGGGTTCCTTATCTGAAGCCAGCCTTCGTATCAGCAAAACGCGATTCCTGACATTACCTGATTGTCTAAGCTTTCCTCAGGCAGATAAAACGATGTTGCGGTTTATGACCTGAACGCGAACTCTTTTATTAACCGTGTAGAGTCACCGCTAAACCTTGAGATCCATAAGCTCATTTACAAAAGTTCAGCTCACAAAGCCACACTGCTTTGCCATCCAAAATGGGCTTTTCGTCTCTTTTCGAGAGGAGCGGATTTGGATTATTCCTCATTCCCGATCCTGGAAAGCAAGATTGGACAGCTTGCGGTTAGCAAAGTGGAAGATTTGGAACAGTTGATAAACACTCATACCGTCTTTTTATCCCTAACATTGGAATATTAAGCCTGGGTGAGACCTTAGATCAGGCTTTGGAGAGAATTGAACTGCTTGAATGGATCAGTTGGCAGAACCAATCCTGAAAATGTGAAAGAATTATCCACCAGGATTTGAACTTTAAAAACAAAACAAGCCATTTCTTTTAGGTTTTGCCTGAAAGCCAGGTATTGAATTCGCAACAAACACACTGATCATGTGTTAATTAAAGTACATCAAGACCTGGAAGGAATATTGCAACACTTAAGATTGATGCCACGGATGATTTCAATTTATTCAAATACAGCTTGTTATCACCGTAAGTCAAGCAAATCACACCATTAATTCTTGACAGGTATCGAAAGGAGTTGATTATCGAAAGATTTAGGAACCAGAAAGTAAATTTGTTTTATAGGTAATATATTTATTCAACTTAATTTTGAGAGGAAATCAAAATGGAATCAATTCTTGCAGCTTTAAAAGCATTTTTTTTGATACTTTTGGCTCAACAATTCTTCTGCCAGTGATCATTATTATCCTGGCTTTGATCCTGGGAGCCAAATTTGGACGAGCGTTCCGTGCGGGTATCACCGTTGGTATCGCTTTCATTGGTATTGGTCTGGTGACAGGTCTGATGGGTAGTGTGCTGACGAATGTCGGTCAATCACTTACAACAAATCTTGGTATTCAGCGGGATATTTTTGATGTGGGATGGCCTGCGGCTGCTTCGATTGCCTTTGGCACGAAAGTAGGCATGGCTGTGATTCCGATCGCGCTGATCGTCAATATTATTTTCCTTGTTCTGAAACTTACCAAAACCCTCAACGTTGACGTTTGGAACTACTGGCACTTCGCGTTCCTGGGTTCTCTTGTTTCGATCGCTACAAAGAACGTGGTTTACGGTATGATGCTGCCGCGATCGCCGCTGCACTGGCGCTGTTTGTGGCTGACTGGACCGCGAAAGCTGTTCAGCATTTTTACAATGTGCCCGGCATTTCCATTCCCCCCACCTGACTTCAGGTCCTGGTGTGCCCTTTGCTATTCTGGTCAACTGGGTCTTTGAAAAGATCCCTGCTCTAAGCAAACTTCAGGCTGACCCCCCCGAATCCATTCGCAAGAAGTGGGGTCTGTTTGGCGAACCCGTTGTGATGGGCTTCTTCATTGGTTTGGTTCTTGGTATCCTAGCCTTTGCATTCAAGGTCCCTGCCGGGAAGACCACAATGCAGGTAATTGCAGATATTCTGAACGTGGCTATGAACCTGGCTGGTGTCATGCTTCTGCTGCCCCGCATGGTCTCGATCCTGATGGAAGGTCTGATCCCTGTTTCCGAAGCTGCCAACGAATTTATGCAGAAACGCGCTTCCGGCAGAGAGATCTACATCGGTTTGGATGCCGCCATTTGACTGGTCATCCCTCCGCAATTTCTGCCGCCCTGGTTTGGTGCCGATCGCAATTTTCCTCAGCATCATTCTGCCCGGCAATCGTGTAATTCTGTTTGCTGACCTGGCTGTCATTCCCTTTGTTGTGGCTTTGATGGCTCCTGTCATGAAGGGTAACATCGTTCGCATGATCGTCGCAGGCGTTTTGGAACTGGGTATTGGTTTCTATATCGCAACTGCGATGTCCCCCCCTTCTTTACCAGTGCCGCGCTCGAATCCGGCTTTGCCCTGCCTGAGCACGCTGTTCAGATCACGAGTATCGCAGATGGCTTCCTGTGGCCTAACTGGTTATTCGTCAATCTAGTCCAATGGCTCGGCGGACCTATCGGCTTGGTCGTATTGGTCGTTCTTCTTGGCGGAACTTTGTTCCTCTATTTGAAGAATCCCAATCGCTGGGAAAAAAATGGCTGGCGCGCCTGCCGTTGAAGAATAATAATAGTTCGAAAGCATGGGGAGGCTTCGTCTCCCCCCCATGCTTTTCTAAAGATGATCATGATCGATGCTATCTTACGGGCAATGCTGGGTACCGCTGGCTACAGATTGATGGAGCTGTATGTGGAGTATTCGCTACCAATTAATACGGTCATTCTTGTTTATTTTGGCTTGATTCTTCTGGGGCGGAAAAGCTTTCGGGCAATCAAAGCAAGCCTGAAGGAGGAAATTGAAAAAAAACGTCAAACAAGTCACCTAATGCCAAACCGGAAGCATGGTTTGCCAAAATCCTGGACAGTTCACAGATCGATTGGGATAAGATCAATGCCAGCACTAAGATCCCATTCTTTTCACCTGATAATTACTATTGGTTCAGCTTAAAAAAATGTAGCTTCAATTCGTAAACATTGCTCTTCAAAACGGGTTGCTTCCTGGTTTGCCAAAAAGCAAGATGTGGGCAAGCAAAAGAATGATGATGACCCACCTTCTGCGAAAAAAAATAAGGCAGCTAAAACCGCATATTGTGGTTTTAGAAAGCTCGAGTTTCCCATTTTAATGCCCTGAAAAACAATCCAAACATTTTCTAAATTTGTTCTGTCTATAATGAAGAGATGTTCTTGTAAAACATATTAAAAAGTAGTTGTTTTGCGCCTGTGCTTATATTAAAGATTTATAGTAATAGATGACTGAATCAAGAAACGCTGCAGATGTAACAACTTGCTCGCCCGCCAAGCTCGACGATCTGAAGATTTCCAAAAAAAACCCCCCCTTTAGTTCATCTTCCACGATCCTGATGAAGTTGAAATAATCACCACCTTCAGCATATTCAACGATATTGGTCAACAAAGAGCGGTTTTGATTATATTCGTGCAAAATAACCAAATAGCGGCTTAGTCGTTTCATTTCGGAATAAAGCTCCAGTCGCTGTTCGGGTTGCATTCCATGGGCAACATAAGCGGCAAGGACAATCTCAAAACTTTTAGAAGCGAAGGGCAGTCGGTTGTCATTTCCGACCTGTACAAAAGTCACTGCCTTGTTTCTTTTGCTTTTGGCAACGCGAAGCATGCCCAGCGATTGGTCTACTCCGATAGTTTCAAACCGAGTTCGTTGAATACGGATGCCATAGCTCCATTGCCACAACCAAGGTCAAGGATGGACGAGTATTGTGAAAGATCGCAGTGGGGAAGATTCGCGTAAATCTCGCGGTAATGCTTTCGCTGCCATCTATATGCGAGCGCGTAAAATGGCGCGATGTGATTAAAAAGTTTTAGGGATTTATTCGCGGACATATCAATGTGGTTTACTTTTTATGTTTGAAATGGGGGGAGAGAGCCTTCGATCGAACCGCTCTCGAATATTTTCTGCAGACTGCTTTGCTCCACTTTATTCCGAAGAACCAGGTGTTTTACTAATAAAGTTTGTGCTCCGATCAGCCTAAGTCCTAATCCCTCTACCGCTACCGAGATCGAGGGTTGGAATGAGCGCGCGCACAGATAGATGGGGGGGAGGCGGTTAGGGTTGGAAATTGCCACGCAGAGCTGGCCCAGCAAAACTGGGATATCTGCCTCGGGGCTGATATAAGGCTGAGTCCAAACCCCCCCTCGCGGCCCATAGTAGAGTTCGGCATAGGCGAACAGCTCACCTTTTCAGAAAGCGACCAGGCCGTTTTCGGCTCGCCGACCCACTGGAACCATTGGTTGAACAAACAATGGCACTATTCTTTTATGTAGTAGTTTGAGTTTGATCAGATCCTGTGATGAATAAGGCTGCCAGGAGGTGTTTTTACAGGCTGTTTCAGCAATATCGAACAGGTAAACCTGCTGGCGTGACAGATGCTAAACCCTGCGATGCGAAAACCCTCGAAAAGTGGTGAATTCTCAGGCAATTCAGCCAAAATGCCAAAAGCGTTCCACTCGCCCGCGGTCACTGCCAGCTCTTCAAGAATGCCAGAGATGACCCTGCTTTCAGGTTGGTCAAGCCCGCCAAGATAGCTCATTTGAGCATAGTCAGAGTATTCGTTTTTCTCTATTTGACCAAAAGTTGTTTCGGATTCGATCTCATCCCAGATCACAGCAGCCAGATCAACACTGGGAGAAACTTGTCGCATCAGGTTGCGGAAGTTGAAAGGTTCCCCACGGGTAAGAAGCCGACTTGTATCCAGACCTTGCACATAAAGGCTTTGACGACTGATCTTATAGAGGTCAAAAGGGCTTAGGCTGCGTAACTTGATGAGCATCACTCCTTGAATTAATGATGGTAACGAAAACAGCAATGAATCATAGACACATCAGCCTCGAGAAACCCGAGGCTGATACGATGTTAATGAATGTTGCCCTGGAGGGCAAAGACGCCAATTCCCATTGAGGTCTTTTTACGGCTTACCAACCGCGTTCGGACATTTTTTTTCTTCATCGGGCAGTTGGGTTGCCGACCGACCGACCATTGCCTCACCCAGATTTCGACTGACTTCAGCCAAAACGCCAGGATCGTTGTAATGTGCCGTGGCTTTCACAATGGCTTCAGCCCGTTTGGTGGGGTTGCCGGATTTGAAGATGCCAGAACCAACAAAAATACCGTCCACGCCAAGCTGCATCATCAGCGCAGCGTCCGCTGGGGTGGCAATGCCACCGGCGGCAAATTGACCACTGGGAGCTTGCCAAGTTCGCGCACCTGGACACAAGCTCGTAGGGAGCCTGATTGTCTTTGGCGAAGTCATGACCTCTTCCATCGGCAGGCTTTGCAGATGACGGATCTGGTTGTAGACCGTGCGCGCGTGGCGAACGGCTTCCACCACATCCCCCCCGGTGCCTGGTTCGCCCTTGGTGCGCATCATGGCAGCGCCTTCACCGATACGGCGCAGAGCTTCGCCAAGGTTTTGCAGCCGCAAACAAAAGGAACTTTGAAGGCATGCTTATTAATATGATAAGCCTCGTCGGCAGGGGTCAGTACCTCAGACTCGTCGATGTAGTCCACGCCAAGTGATTCGAGAATTTGGGCTTCAACAAAATGTCCGATACGGCATTTTGCCATAACGGGAATGTCAACCGCCTCCATGATCTTCAGGATCAGTTCGGGTCGCTCATGCGTGCGATGCCGCCCATTGCGCGGATGTCAGCGGGGACGCGTTCGAGCGCCATAACGGCAACCGCACCAGCATCTTCGGCGATCTTCGCTTGGTCCGCGGTGACAACGTCCATGATCACGCCGCCTTTTAAGCTTTCAGCGAGACTCTTTTTTTGCTATAAATTCAGAAATATCTTTTGTCATTTAACCTCCGACAACACTTATTGCAAATTGATTGCTCTAATGAGATTGTACCACCAACAGCCTTAGCTGGCGGCTTTTAGTGCCTTGACCAGTTCACGATTAAGGCAGGGATATCGGCGACCACGCGCCCCCCCCAAACCTGGTTCCCATCGGCGAAAGCGGCTTCGTCAACCCACTCAGCACCAGCGTTGAGCAAGTCATCCTTGATGCCGAGTGAACCAACAGTCTTTTGCCTTTGACGATCTTTGCGGAGATCGCCAGCAAGCCGCCGTGGCAGATGATGCCGATCGTTTTGCCTTGTTTGTCCATTTCAGCTGTCAGGTCGGTGGCTTCTTTGTATCGGCGTAGTTTGTCTGGCGCCCAGCCGCCGGGCAAGACCAAACCGAACAAGTCATCAGCTTTAAGACCACCGATCAGTGTGTCAGGCTTAATGACAAGACCATTTTACCTCTGATCGGATCAAGATTCATGGCTGCGGTCAAAATTTCGATGCCCTCTTCTTCAAGGCGCATCGCAACAGCATAAAATTCGAGATCTTCAACGCCTTCAGCAACAAGGAAGGCTACTTTTTTTTACCTTTGAGGGACATATTTACTCCTTTATTAACATTATTAATTGCATGATACCACGCCAGGCTCCAAATTCTTATAAGGGTAAAGACTTTTCAGGGTAATTGCATCTAAATTTACCTAAATTAAGCATCTATGAAGCTTTTTAGGCATGAAACAGCCTATTTAACAGCGGTAAATAAGAGGTATGTGATGCTGTTGCAAGATTGTCATCGCGAGGAGCCCTTTAGGGCGACGTGGCGATCTGCCTTAAAGCCTTTGTTTCACAAAAATAGAATGGAAAAATAATTAACTGCAGATTACCATACCCTAACGGGGGGGCTCATATTAATGATATTTCGCAGCGTGAAGTTTTGATCTTTATGGCCATTTTTTTAGCTGACTAAAAGATTGAGCTAATATTCGTATAAACGCTTGATGATAATAATAAATATCTCTATTTAGAGGCGTTTGCCTTGTGGTGAAATCCGAATTCTTCATGGGATATTGATATAATTAATTTGGAAAATTATCCGTCTAACTAGCAAGCTGAAAGCTTTATCACCACAAGTGAGAATTTATAGTTTGCTTAGAAATTTATACGGTTAAATAAGTTGGTAAGATGAAAGAAAGGCTCTTACTAATAGACTCAAAAACAGAGAACTCACAAGTGACTTGTTATAAAGGGCATTCATTTGACAGGAGGAAAAATGGTTGAAATAGGCTTTTTTTATTCATGTCTTCAAATGGCTGGCAAGTGCTGTTGTTGAAAAGATCGAGGATGACCTTGTTGAAAATCTTAACGATTCGATCCATGATAAGAAAGAAAAAGCTCAGATAGAGCAAAAACTTAATGAAACATTCGAGCGCCTTTTTAAAGAGCAATACGAGTATTTGCCCCCCCTGTCTAAAGAGTCTGATATAAACACGTTAAATGAATGGTTGTTGGAAAATCTCTATACCACAGTATTAAGTTGTTTTATAGCGGACTCCTTAGCAAAAAGATCATACAATAAAAATTCCTTGATGAAGTCTTCTTACGCGAGAGCCAGAGCTGATACAAAAGAAAAAAAAGCAGGTGGTTTTTGCTTACGTTGATTCTTTTCTGAAAGCATTTGAACTGTATTATTTCGATTTAAAAGACAGTCACAAAGAACAATATCTGCTCTATCTGTCAAACAAACAAGAGTTAGATGCAGCTCAGAAAACCATTGACGAGCTAAAAGAGCTCAGTTACCAATGGTCTGGAGACACTGAGATCGCCTTGAGGTATGCAAGGGGGGTCTGGTTAATCTGTCAGACAAACAAGAGTTAGATGAAGCTCAGGAAACTATTGATGAGCTAAGAGCACTCAGTGACAGATGGTATATCAGTAACAGATGGTCTGGAAGCGCTGAGATTGATTTGATCTATGCAAGGGGGGTCTGGTCAATCTTTCAGCTGAACAAGAAACAGTTGTAGCTCGGAAAACCATAGCTAAGCTAAAAG
>JMBV01000298.1_pt1 | contig 17377 bp, 34 predicted proteins | sample 616531 | NCBI WGS metagenome assembly JMBV01 (sample SAMN02727904, study PRJNA239997) | anaerobic digester metagenome | biome: anaerobic digester; isolation source: mesophilic anaerobic digester inoculated with municipal waste water sludge... | place: Germany: Bielefeld University, CeBiTec ...
GGTGAACCGTATAATCGTAAGTAGCAAAACTATTTTGTTTTTTTTAGAAGCCACAAGTTCTGGGATTTCTTGTGGCTCAAAATAAAACTTAATTTGCCTAACTGTTCTGTTTTTAATATTATCAGAATCATTTACGTAAATTTCATCTATAATAGACCTTAATAATTTCTTTTTTTTGCTCCACATCGGCTTTTTCAAATAGAAGATTGAAATTTTCAAAAATGGCTTGTATTTCATCAGCATCTAGAATAGTGTTTGATTGTAGTTGGTTCAAATCTTCCATTATTGCTATCTTTTTATAATTTAAATTTTTCTCTTTCTCTCTTAAAAATGAATTCATTTCAGATAAGGTTTCTGCATCTATTTTTTTCATTGAATTGAAGTTGCAGATTTTCTTTTTTTTCTTTTTTTTCAACTTTAGCTAACTCTTTGTCTATTACTTGTAAATCTCGTATATATGGCTCTGTATCTATTTGGCTTTGAGATTTTATTTCTTTGACTATTGTTTCTATAATTTCTGGTTTTTGAACAAATTCATTTATTTTCTTAATCACTGTTTCTTCTGCTAAATCTGCGTTTATTAGGTTAGACTTGCATACGCTTGAACCTTTGTTGAAAAAAAACTAGAACATTGATAATAGCGATAATATCCTTTTCCATTTTTCTTTTTGGTTCTGTGGCTAAGCATGGATGCCCCCCCACATTGGGGGCACCGAAGTAGCCCACTTAATAGAAAATTTCCCTCATATACTTTAGCTGATTTTTTTCCTCTTACTTTTCTTATTGCTTGAGCTTTTTCCCATGTTTCCTCTGAAATAATTGGTTCGTGATTACCATCTACTAAAATATACTCTTCAGTTTTTCCTTTTCTTCTTTTTTTTATCCCAATCCTTATGTTGTCCCCCCCATCTAACTTTTCCTACATAGATAGGATTGTCTAGAACTTGTTTAATGCTATTAATTGACCAATCAGTACCTTTTTTTAGTTTTTAAATTTCTGTGATTTAAATAGTTTGCAATTTTTTTTATATCCCCAGTTTTTTTTCAGTAAAATAATAAAAAAAATTTTTTTTCTACAATCATCTTTTCATCTTTGTTTATTATAAGTTTTTTTACTATCATCAGAATCATAACCAAAAACAATACCGCCATTCCAATTTCCTTTAAGAGCATTTTGTCCCATAGTCATACTTACAAAGTCAGAAGTATTCTCTCTTTCCATTTCTGCTACTGCACCAACGATATAGCACATAAATCTTCCAGTAGGGGGGGTTTTTGTATTTATTCCATCTTCGATAAAAATTAGATTAATGTCATTTTCATCTAATAAATCTATTGTATTGGCTAAATCTTTTAGTTTTCGTGTAAACCTACTTAGCTTAAAAGATATAATAGTATCAACATTATTTTTCAAGGCATAATCAAGCATCTCTTTAAATTCATCCCTGCCCTCTATATCTTTTCCACTTATACCTTCATCTCTGTAAACTTTTACCAGATTAATATTATTCCTTTTGCAATATTCAATTATTTCTCTTTCTTGGCCTTCAAGAGAAATACCTTCTTTTTTTTGCCTTATGGTACTCACTCTAATATACCAACGGCATTTATTTTATTGATAAATATCAGCTCCCTTATTGTGTTTTCATTTTATATTTTAATTTCAGCAACCCACATTTATCCTTTTTAAAGTTTAAAGAAATTTCTTTTCCTTTGATATTGTGTTGTTATCACTACATTATGTAGATTAATATCAACTCCTTTTTTTATATTAAGCAAATTCTAAAGTATAGAGTATTAAGCTACCTCATTTCTTGTTTTAGAATTTTTTTCGCTTATTTCCTGTTTAATAATTTCTAGCAAAACATTAACTAGTTCTACTACTTTTTCTTTTTTTCTATATCCATTCAATTCCTCCTTGTTTTTTTATTGGTAAATACATTATAATATATATAAAATATTTTGTCAAATAAATATTGCCTAAGGCAAGAACATATGATATAATAAAACATAAGGTTGATTAGTCAACTTTAAACAAATGTGATGATTGCAATAATTGATAGATAAAAAAAAGCATAAAGTTGTTTAAACAACTTTATGAGGAAGGAAGGGATTGTAAATGAAAGAACAAGATTTTAGTAAAATTATGAAAGAAAAAAAGAAAGGAAAGAGGGATGACATTAGAAGAATTAGCAGCTATGACAAATGTAAGTGCTGCATATCTCAGTAGAATCGAGAGAGGTGAAAGAAAAGCTCCAAGTTACAATATAATGGAAAAGATATTTACAGCATTAGGAATGAATATAGGAGTAGAAGAAAATATAGGTTTTGAGGAAGAATTTTTGAAGTTAAAGGAATTGATAATTATGTACAGGAAAAAGGGTGATATGAGTATTAGAGAAACAATAGAACTTATGGAAATTATTGAGGATATGGTTAAAGGATAGAAACGAAGACTAGAAATTAACATTTAATAAAGGGTAGCCTATTATCAGAATTATAATAGACTACCTTATTTATACTTTAGTAATATGATATAATAAAATAGATAAAAAGTATTTTAGGAGGTGATAATATGGCTGATAAGGTTGTCGTTGTCGCTATTGTAGCTATAGTGTGTATGGTTATTGCAACTATGTATGCAATTAAAAAAAATTACAGAGAAAACAAAGCTTTGAAAAGGTATACCTTGTAAATTGACTAAAAGGTATACCTTATTTTTATTGCTTATAATCAATTATTGAGTAGAGATTGGTTATAGCCAAGAGCTATATCTGGAAGCATAGATGCTTTGTAACAGTATCTATGCTTTTGATATATTAGATAAAAATATCGGATAAAGGATTTTTTTATGTATCTATCTTTAGTAGGTACTGTATCATTTTTGGGGATAACAATGGGATTGACTCCCAGTTCTTCGAGGATAGACAGATATCTGTTAAACATATATCTACTATAATATTTTTTTAGCCTCGCTAATTCCTTTTCTGCTTGCTAATAATAGTAATTCTCTAATATCTGCTATCTCTTTTTTCCTTAAATCAGCTGAATCTAAAATTTTCATGATATCATATAATTTGTAATAGTCACCATCATAAAGAATAGGCTTAAATTCCTTGGTGAAATATTCCCTATAGATATCTTGATTCCAATAATTTTTTTAAATTTCTCTCAATTCCATGTTTTTTTCATATTATAGTATAGATGTTGATTTAGAAGTTTAACTTCATATCTTAAAACATTTTTTTTCATATGATTCAATAGTAACTCCCTTTGAATTCCGTTCACTTTCTTTATCATATATAATTTTTGATTTACTTTTATTACTATGATATACAGTAGTATTAAAGGTTTTCTTTTCTGCAAAATAATACTTATCTATAATTTTTTTTGTATCGTCTGAGGAAAAACTCCCTCTCTGCAGGGGGATAATATAGCATCATAGCGATATTCTATTCTTGTTAGAACTAAATCTAATAATTCACCTAAATAGTCCATGCAAAACTTATCTATGAAATCCTTTATCTCATAATAATCATTATTATTGATATTAGCTTTATCTAATAATTTAATAACATCAATTGTTAAAAATAGCTTCCAGCCTCCATACATATTACTAATAGTTGCACTAACACCATCGTATCTAGTATTGATTTCCTCACTAACTAAGATATAATCAGTATTGAATATTCTTTCACAAAACTTAACATTTTCAATACCTATATTAGCATACATTGAAAAAGTATGTATCATATAGACAGCTCCTTTAACCTTCGGGAAAAATTTAATATTGTGATGTAGTCAGATAATGTTGATAAATAGACATTTCTATTATATAACATCACTAATTATCTCATATTTTTTTCACTAAATTCAACCTATTTATTGTCTTTTAAGGAAGTAAGTTGTTACTAGAAATAGGAGGCATAATATTATAGATAATTGTTATGAAAGTTATAACTGACAGTAAAAAAAGTGCCTATATAGGCACTTTGCTGATTAAAAAAATCCCAACGGAAACCTTTATAGCTTGTTCAATTTTTTTCATTGCTTGTGGCAATAACCTTTCGCCCGTATAAGATTTGATGCGGGTTTTATTAATTGTACGTATTTGCTCTCCCATGATTACTCCTGTAGTAACCCTATTGCCATTAAACATATCCCTATCCAATACGACCTGAGTAGGCTGATTAGTATTCTTATATCTATGGGTAATAGGCAACACTATAGTGGTAGGTGAGTGTAGATTGCCAATGTCATTTTGAACGACTACACATGGTCGCAGTTTTCCAATTTCTGAACCTTCCCCCCCAAAACCTAAATCAACATAACAAATTGCTCCCCCCCTTTGAATATTTAACATTTGTATACCTCCTTAAAATGCTAATAATAGCTCCTTTTTGCTTTAGTTACTGTATTATACAAATGTCATACTATTTTTATAACTGCAGGTGAAAACTACATATGCACTTCAATAATATGGGGGGGACTTAGATAAAGAGCTGAATGTGGATTAGAAATACACTGATATAATAATTGGCATTTGGTGAATGTAATTTTTTTTATGTAAAAGCATACATTCAAGTAAATGTGCATAAGTATTGATATTTAAAGGATTAGTATGATTTTTATTATGAGTACTTTTAGGATAATGCTTTTGAATGTATAGTTTTTATGATATAATAAGGAAAAGTTTACATTTAATTTTAGGGGGATAACTGATGACTGTAGAACCAATAAAAGATAAAAAGAAGATTGGGGGTTTTTTTTAACTTATTTAAAAGGAAAAATCAGAGAGATTATACCCTTGCAAAATTTCAACTAAATACGGGATTAAGAGTATCAGATGTTGTTCCAATTAAAGTATCAGATATCTTTACTGAAAAAGGGAATTTTAAAAATTATTTTGTATTAAGTGAAAAGAAAACAGGGAAAGAAAAAAAAGATAAAATTAAATGATGAGTTGAAGAAATCCTTGAAAGAATATGTAGCAGATAAGGGATTAAATTATAATGATTATCTATTTGAGAGTAGAAAGAAAACAGAAAGGATATATATAAGCACTACACAAGCATATAGAGTGCTTAAAAAGGCAGCCATAGCCGTAGGGATAGAAGATTTTGGAACACATAGTTTAAGGAAAACCTGGGGGGGATACTGGACTTATAAAGCTTCTAGATATAATATAGGACTCATAATGGATACATTCAATCATAGTTCTCAGTCGATAACATTAAAATATATTGGAATAACTCAGGAGGAAAAGGATGAGCTATATAGCTTGGTTCAATTCTAGGATATATTGTAAACCTTATTAGAATTAAATAAATTAAAGATGGGTGAAGATTTGATGTTTGAATTAATAAAAATAAAGATAAATAAGAAGATAATAACATTTTATAAACATAAAAATCAAAAAGTTTTAAGAGAGATGTACAAATAGTTAGACAGACTATTGGTACATCTTTTTTATTGACTATATGTAATATAATTAGAAACTTTAAAATAAGAAAGGAATGAAAAAAAATGAAAGCATTTTATGATGAGATATCATTAATGGATACTAATTATTTTAGTGATAGAAATTTTTTTTAAAATAACTGTTGAAATCCAGATTATTATAGTATATACATGGAGTCTATTGATAAAATTAAATATAATTATGGCATAGATAATAAACATACATTAGTACAAAAACAACTGGGTGCTACAATAAAAACAACTTTTATAGATACTTTGACTAAAATATATGAAGCTGATGAATTTGATACTTCTATTTTCTCTGACTTTGATAAAATGTTTATAAAAAAACATGTTTGAACAAAATAATTATAATATATTTAGAAATACATGTGTAGAGTTAGACCTACTTGAATTGCAAAGAGACTTTAAATATTTACACCAAAATGAATTTTCACGAAAGCTCTCTAACACTTTGCTAAAATTTGTTTCCTATAAAAGTGAAAAGTATGGGAATAAAAATTACTATAGAATAAATACTGAGATAATTAAAAGGTTCTATATAGATGATTTTGAAATTAGTGCAAATCAATTAGAAATAGATAATCTAAAGGACTATATTTTACAATCTCACAAAATAAAGTTTCAAATTAGTGACCAATTTATTAGTCATATTCTATATGGGTATTCAAATTTTATAAATGGAAATATGGTGAGACTATATAAAAATATACAAGCTATACGATTAGTAAATATATTGCAATTTAATAGGTTTAATCAAATTAAAGAAAAAAAAGTCCAAAAGTGAAAATTAATCTGGAGAATCAGACTGAAATGCGTCCATTAACTTTTTGTAGGAAATTATCAACTAAGAAAAATGATATAGAGGACTTAATAAAAGAAGTAAAAGAGAAGGAGACTATTAGAATAATTAAAGATTATTCATATAGTAACAAATGTTTTAATATAGAACTCATACCTATTTCTGAAAAAGAAAAGGCTTTATTTTTGGCTAGTATACACTTTATTTAATAATATGAACATGTAGAAGTATATATAAAAGGCAAACCTATATAAAATTTAGAAGGGGGGGAATCTAATATATACTTCTTATAAATTCATATAATTTCTTATAACAATAAAAAGCAATTTCATATAATTTCATATAAGTTCTTATAATATATAAAATATATAGATGCTTTAGCATTAGACATACAATATATACATGATTTTGACATAAAAAAAACGCCGTATCATAGTAATATGCACATTTGTCACCTTAACTGCAGAGAGTTCAGTTTTAAATAATTAGCCTTTTATTTGTAAAAACATATCTTATTTGCAAATAAAAGGCTTGTCCTATTTATGGTAGGGTTGATTGTTAATTATACGATACGCTCTATAGATTTGTTCGAATAAGATTGTAGCTTGTAATCCTATCTCCATATCCATAGTACTAATCATTATAGATTCATCAAAATTATCTTTGAACATTTCGAGAGAATCTCCTAAAATAATAGTTATATTTGATATACCAGTTACCCCCCCATAAGAATTAATCTTTTCAGCAAGTTCTTCAGATGAAACATTGGCACCTTCATTAGATATTAATATCACATGGCTATTTTTAGATAACTTTGAAAGTAATTGCTCTCTATTTTTTTAAATGATGCAATTTAATTTTGCAGTATTTACTTAATCTTTTTTTCATATTCTTTTATTGCTTCGATGTAAAATTTATCTATTTTATTTTCAGCGATAGTATATATTTTGTAGTTCATAGCATATCCTTTCAATTAAATTAGTAGAGACTATTCAATTATAATTGAATAGATGTGAAATGAAAAGGATGTACCATGAATTATTTTAATTTAGAAGATAAGGTAGAAAATTTTATTTCTTATTTGTAAAAAAATAGATATAATTGTTAGAATTAAAGTAAGATTTTAATTAAAATATATTAGAAAGCAAGGGTGAGTATTGTGACTTATGAAGATAAGTTTTATGAGATATTAAAAGATATGTATATTGGGACACCGATTAAAGGAGATTCTGGATATGTAAATCTTATGACTATGAAGGCTAAACATTTTGAGATAATAGAAGAAGAATTGACTAAAGTAGTTAATGAGAAAACTAAGAAATTTCCAGAATTTAAAGAAGAACTTTATGAAAGGCTATATGATTTTTTTTAAAGATTATTTTACAGACACTGGCTCAATTTATTATACTTATAATGAATTAAATAAAAATACATATGAGAAAGTTTATTCTGAGAATGAAGATGTATCATTGTTCTGGAAAACTCAGATGCTTTATTATGTAAAAACTGATATATTATATCAGGATATTGAATTTGAAATTGATGATATAGTGTATTATTTTGATGTTTCAAAATTAGACCATAAAAGGAATAACGAGAAGAGAGAAATAATTTATAGAGAATGCAAAGTAGAAGAGAATAAAGATAAAAAGAAAATTATATTTTATCCTGAATATTCAGTTAGGGGGGGAGAACTACAAAAACAAACGACATATTAAAGAAAATAAATAATAAGGGAATCAATATAATTGAGGAAGAATTGCTTAAGATATTTAGAATTTTTGAAAAACAATCAGAAGTAGATTACTTTATAAATAAGAATTCAAAGAAATTTTTAAGGGATAGATTTGATGTATATCTTTATCAGTATATGTTTGGTGATGGGGGGGAAAGAAGTTATAATAAATTCAATGAAAAGAGAATTAATCAACTAATGGTATTAAAAGATGTAGCTTATAATGTAATAGATTTTATATCTCAATTTGAAGATGAGTTAGTAAGAATATGGAATAAACCTAAATTTGTATTAGATAGTAATTACATTATTACAAAAGATAAAATTATGGAACAGAATAATGGAGATAAAATTTTGAACAAGCTAATAGCAAGTGATGGGATAGATGGACAGATTAGTGAATGGAAGGAGTTGGGTATAGTAGACGATGGATTCAAGTTGACTAATATTTTAGATGAGAAGTATAAATATTTACCTTTTGATACTAAGTATTTTAAAGAACATGAAAAACTTATTTTAAGTCTATTTGAAGATGTAAGTAAGGAATTAGATGGAGAGTTTATTTATAGCGATAATTATCAAGCTTTAAATACTTTAAAGGAAAAATATAGGGGGGAAAGGTAGAATGTATATATATAGACCCTCCTTTTAATTTAGAAAGTAATGCTGATTTTTCATACAAGGTTAATTACAAAGATTCTAATTGGGCTACAATGCTTGAGAATCGAATTAATCTTGCAAAAGATTTTTTAAGTGATACGGGAATGATATTTGTGAGATGCGACAATAATGGTAATCATATTGTTAGGATGATTCTTGATAAAGTTTTTGGAGAAGACAATTTTAGAAATGAAATTATAATAAATCGTTTCCAAAAAAAGTTCAGATGGGCTGACGAATACTACAGAAAGTTTGTTTTTCTATACTAAAAGAAGGGAAGTAAAGATTAATCCTATACAAAAACAAAGGCAATGTATTTTTTTTGCAATAATATATTAGAGCCACAATGGCAGTGGTCACATTCGGCTGGGGGCGAGTAATATCCCAAGATATTTTGAGGTTAATGGTGAAAAGGTGTTATTGTATCCGCCAAGAGGAAGACACTGGACAAATAGTCAAGAAAAGATTGATGAAATGCAGAAAGAAGGTAGAATAAGAATTGACTTTAATACTTCTTATATTGATTGTAATAATGAAAAGATAGGCTATATTCCAGAAATATTGCAAGATGAAAATGTTAATATTGATAATAACTGGACAGATATTCCAGGATATGAATTTGGTGTATTTACAAAAGAAAAATTTTCGACTCAAAACTCTGAAATTTTATTAAAGAGAGTTATAGAGATTGCATCTCAAGAAAATGAAATTATTTTTGATTTTTTTTGCAGGAAGTGGTACAACCCAGGCAGTAGCACAGAAGCTTGGGAGAAGATGGATTGGTGTAGAAATGGGTGAACATTTTTATACAACTATTCTACCTAGAATGAAAAGAGTTCTAGCATATGATTCTACTGGAATTTCTAAAAATGATGATGTAAAAGAAATATATGCAAAAGATAAAGCTGGAGGATTTTTTTTAAATATTATAAGCTAGAACAATATGAAGATACATTAAGAAAAGCAATATATAAAGATGATGAACATTTGATTTATAATCAAAACAAATCTCCATTTGAACAATATGTATTTCTAAGGGATGAAAAGTTGAATTATTGTATGGAAATTCAAGGTGACGAGGTTAAAGTAGATTTAAGTAAATTATATGAAAAGATTGATATACCAGAAACATTATCTAATCTAACAGGAAAATGGATTAAGAAAATAACAGAAGATGAAGTAATATTTGAAGATGGAACAAAGGTTGATTTGAATAATATAGATTATAAAATGATAAAACCTCTAATTTGGTGGTGTGAATAATGAAAAATATATTGTTTGAAAAAAATAATCGACATAAATAAATTTGACGAACTTCCATCTAGTTGGGAAATACCTAATATAAAAAAAATATTCTTTTAAAAGAACTCTGTTTGAATATCAAGAAGAAGCTATTAAGTATGCAATTTTAGGGTTATATAAATATTATGAAGATATAGAAGATTATTTAATAGATGAAGAATCTGAAGCAAATGACAAAAGAAAATCAGCTATATTTGAAATATATAAATCTATATATGATGGAAATATTGAATCAGCTGCAGGACAGAAAGAAGGAGTAGTAAATACGGATTTAGGGATGAAGTATTTGAAATATATGAAAAACATTTCAATGTAGAAGAGGATACTATTAGTTTTAAGGAATTTACAAATAGAATGAATTTTTGGATGTCAACTGCTAGTGGAAAATCTCTTGTAATAATCAAACTTATTCAAATACTTGGAATTCTAATGGATAGAGGGGAAATACCTAAAAACAATATAATGCTATTAGCCCCTAGAAATGATTTACTAAAGCAATTAAAAGATGAATTAGAAGACTTTAATTTAACCCCCAGATAATCCCCATATTAGATTGGTAAATTTAAAAGAATTTGAAGGTAAAAAGACTAACACAGAGCAGATGTCTATGTCTTTTTCAAATGAAATAACTGTATACTATTACAGGTCAGATAATTTTATTGATGGCCATGATACTGATGCGATGCTAAATTATGCTCAGAGAGTAAATAATGGTAAATGGTATGTAATATTAGATGAGGCTCATAGAGGGGAAAGTGGAGACTCTAAAATGAAGGCATACTTTTCAGCATTTTCTAAGAATGGTTTTCTGTTTAACTTTTCTGCAACTTTTACGGATGAAATAGATAAAATAACTACAATTTATAATTTTAACTTAAAGAAGTTTTTAGAAGCAGGTTATGGAAAAAAAGATATATGTATCTAAATCTGAGTTTGATGATTTCAAAGGTAAAATAGAAGATGATGAAGTTATAAGAAACAAAAAAAAGATAGTATTAAAAGGATTAATAACATTATCTTACTTGAAAAAAATGCTATGAGGAGTTAAGTGATATAGATAAAATATATCATAGCCCTATGATGCTTACTCTAGTAAACACAGTTAACAAATCTAAATATGAGACAGACCCAGATTTGCTATTATATTTTAAGGAGATAATGGAAATAGCTCAAAATGGTTGTGATGCTGATTTGTTTAGAGAGGCAAGAATTGAGCTTATAAATGAATTTAACAAGGGACAATATATGTATAAAATGGGTGATATTGATATAGATACAAATAAGGTCAGCGGTATTGATATAGATGAAATATATAAATATGTGTATAATTCACGGGAAAAAGGTGAAATTGAAATAAGCTACTCAAAAGACAATGAAAATGAAGTTGCCTTTTTCTTAAAAACATCTGAAAATCCAAGTCCATTTTGTATTGTAAGAATTGGAGAAGCTAGGAAATGGGTAAAAGATAATTTAAAGAACCTGACTATAACTGAAAGATATGAAGATAAAAGATATTTTGAAAATATTGATGAATATGAAGATATAAATATACTTATGGGCTCAAGAGCCTTTTATGAAGGATGGGATTCTTTAAGACCTAATATAATTAACTATATTAATATAGGCACTCAGGCTCAATCACAAAAATATGTTCTACAATCTCTCGGTAGGGGATTAGAATCCAACCAATTAAAGGAGAAAGAAAGAGAATAGATAAAATTAGAGGTGAAGAAGTATTAAAAAAAATTAAATCCCATTAAACAAGATAGTACTCTATTAACTTATGGTCATTCATTAGAAAGCCTATTTGTATTTGCTACCGATAAAAATGTATTAGAAAAAGTAATAGATGCGATGGAAAAGGATACTGAAGAAGATATAGAAATGGTAGGGATAGATAATATTAGAAAATCAGAAGCACCATACACCCTTTTAGTTCCCAAATATAAGGAAACTGAATTTATAAATATATGTGATATGCCAAAATTTTATATTTTAAAATCAGACTATGAAAGAATGAGACGATATATTTTGGAAAATAATGATAATAATTTACTTTTGAAACATGACATAAGTTTAAAGCAATTAAAAAAAAGATTAAAGAATTGTTGGTAGACAAAAACAACTTTGAATTTACAAATTTAAATACTTATTCCAATTTAGATATATTGATATATAAACTAAAAGAACATATAAGAATGAAGGATAAAATATTAAGTTTTAAAGAGATTAATGAGGATAAAGATATTATTCACTTTAAAAAGATAAAGATATCTAAGGATAAATATGAAAAAAATTGTTAAAGAGATTGAAAAGGTAAAAAGAGCAAAAGAGAGTAAAACTAATAGAGATGAAATACTAGATAAGCTGCTTGAGGGGGTTATTTCCAAAGAAGAAGCTACTAAATATTTAGATGAAACTAGTAAAATATCTGATAAAATTGAAGTAGAGGGAGTACAAATAAAGTATATACCTGAGCATTATTATTTACCTATAATTACGACAGAAAATGATAAAATTGATTATATTACACATATTATTAAGGAACAAAGCGAGCATTGCTTTATAATTGATTTAGAAAATTATATAGAAGATAATAAGGATAATATTGACAACAAGTATGAATGGTGGATGTTTAGTAAGATAGATGAGACCATAGATAAAATATATATACCTTATTATGATGAAGATAATAATAAATATAGACAATTTAAACCTGATTTTATATTTTGGTTGAAAGAGAAAGAAACTGGCGTCTATAAAATATTATTTGTAGACCCTAAGAGTACATCTTTTTCAGATGTTAACTATAAGATTAGAGGTTATAAAAGGTTTTTTTGAAGGCAAAAAAAGAGTATAAATATAAGGAAGAGATAGTTCAAACGCAACTTATATTATATAATAAAAAGGGTTCAGGTAGTATATCAGAGGAATATAAAAAAAATATTGGAAAAATAGGATAGAGGATATATTTTAATTATACAGCAGTAGGCTTGACATATTAGGCCTACTGCTGTATTTGAATTTGGACTTTTATTAAATATATTTGCTAATTTAAACATAAGGATTACTTTATTAGTAGAATTGATTCGGAATTATATGACAAATTACATCATAAATAGGGACAGGTTATATTTTATACTATAATATTCATAATAATTAAAGACGGGGGGGTGTTATGGTGAATTTTTTTTAGAAGATAAAGATATTAGTTTTCCAGAAAGTGAGCAAAAGTATTTAGAAAATATATTATCAAATATATATTATGAGTTAGATATATTTGTGATGCCATTTGGAGATGGAAAAGAAGTAATAGGGGGGGTAATGTCTGGAGATGATGAGAAATCTAACAATTTGAATGAGTTTTTTTAAATATAAAACATTATATAATAGCTTAATAGATTTAGATATAAAAATAAAATTTTCATTGCAACAGGCTATTATAAGTAGCCAGCAAAATAAAATGTTGGAGGCATATTATTATATAGAAAATGGAGTATTTAGAATTATCACTGCTTGGGATAATTTAGCACAAGTTTACAATATATATTCAGGGCTAAATAAAGGAATAGATGAAGTGTATTATGCATGTATATTCGAACAGAAGAAAGGATTAGCTATTACTGATACTAAATTTATGAAATTTAGGGAAAATGTAGAGGAATATATAAAAGAAGAAGACAACATTAATATAACTAGCAGAAAAGGATATTGGATGGGAAACAATAAATATATTCGAAAACTTAGAAACCAGATGAGCCATAGAAATTCCATAGCTAAAGTTTCATTGTCAGATTATGATATGCACATATCAGATGTGCCCATATTTATTTTAAAAAGATTGGTGGAGGACTATGAAACATTAAACTATTATTATGGACAAATGTTGGAATTAATAAAAGATTATTTTAGCTAATAAAGAGTAATTAGAGGGGAGTTTAGATTCCTACTATATAACAAATTTATTTAAATATTAGATGTTGCAGATTTCCAACATATTTCAAGCCATTTTCTTTCGTTAGCATCAAGTATCAGATTGATTGCTTGACCATTAATTACTTCAAATACATTATCCCAACCAGCATCTCCACCACGTAACTCTCCTTTTGTTGTTTTTCTGTCATATACGAATACCCATTGTTCTCCATATTCATTTTCAAAATAACCGAAATATTTATTGGAGTTTTCATTTGTAATAATAGGAGGTGTTCCACAACTTTCTACATGTTTATTTTCCATAATGAAGAATTTTTTTTATTCATAAACAAACCCCCCCAAAATTTTATATTGTTAAGAAATACTATTTCCTTAGATACATCATAATATACAAAAGTTTAAGAATATATTGAAGAATTTGATAAGTTTAGTTAGATGGTTATTGCTAATGGGGTTAATTTAAATTTTAGTATAAATGTACCTACAATAATGAGAAATTGGGGGGGACAGGAAAATGTTAAATAAATCAGATTTTAATAAACTGGATGAAAGATTAAAGAATATAACTTCAAAACCAGTGGAACAAATAGAAATTAATTCGGATTTGCCACCAACGATTGAACAACTAGAAGACAACAATAAAACATATGCTATTATGGCAGCTATACTTTTTATAGATATAAGAAAATCTACTTATCTCACAGAGAATAGCCAAGCTAAGAGTATGGTTAAAATTTATCGTTCATTTATGAGAATGGCAGTAGATTGTGTTAGAAAAAAATGGTGGAGTAACTAGACAATTCTTAGGGGATAGAATAATGGGAGTGTTTATTGACTCTATCGATGATGATGGTACTGTTACAGATAAAGGAGTTGATAAAGCTATAAATGGAGCTAGAAGTCTACAAACAGCCATTGATTTCAGTTTAAATAAACATTTAAAGAATAATGTAAATGGTAAAATTATTGAATGTGGAATTGGTATCGATTATGGTAAAGTTCTTGTTACTAAAGTTGGTATGTACGGTGTTGAGATTGATGAGGAAAAGGAAAGTGAAGTGGATTGCGTTTGGGTAGGTAATGTTAGCAATTATGCTAGTAAGTATTCAGACATTGCAGCTGGGGGGGAGAAATATTTATTTCAGAGAATGTTTATAAAGAGTTATCAGATGAATATAAAGGTGTATGGACACAATTAGCAAAATATAAAGGGACAAAATTATTTCAAGGTTATGTTACAAAAGACTATTATTTGGATTTTTCAGATGAGTTAGGAAACCCTATAAAAATAGAAGAGGATAATACAGTAAGTTTAGATACCTATAAGCAGTTAGCAGATGGAATAAAAGAGTTGGAGAATTTAATAAACAAGCTGATTCAAAGAGAGAAAGAATTGGCAGTTCTTGAAGATAGATTGAAAAGAGAAAATCAACATTTGAGGACAAGATATAATAATGAGAATAGTGCTAAAAACAAAGCATTTGGTGAAAGGGATAATGCTCTAAAAACTTTGAGAAATATAACAGAAGATTATTATGAATTTATATGCAAAATTATCAGTTTTGCTCATTGTAAAACAAGTTATATACAATATGTTACAGAAGATTTCTGGACAACTATAATTAACAAATGCTATGAGGTTGGAAGGAAACTAAATTATTCAGATAAAGAGATAACATGTAAACTAGATTGTGCATTAATAGATATATATAGTTATTATGAGATGTATGATAAAGCTTATGAAACAACCTTAATAATGGCAGAATTAAATTATCATTGGGTGAAATTGGATGATAAAACCTTGCACTGGGCAAAAACACAATATCGACTCGGTGAATTAGAAAACGCAATAAATAAACAATTAGTAAATCACACAATTGATTATGATTTAAGAGCGGAATTTCAAGGATATATAGATAAGATAAAAAGCATAAGGGGGGTTTTAGGTTATGATGGAGGATAATCAAATAGACCAAAATGTAGATTTGATTTTTACTAAAGAGGATGCTTTTCGAATGTTAGAAATGATTAATACTTGGATAAGCAATATAGATACAAAGGTTTCTTTTGCATTGGGATTTTCAGGGGTATTAATAGGTTCCGTTTTTAGTACAGGCTTACCAAATGCATTGCAAAGAATTAGCGAAGTTTCAAAGTTAAAAGAATTAAATGGTGGAGAAATCATAGGGGGGGCAATTTTAGTTTGTATATTGTATGTTGTAAGTTTTATATCAATTTTATATTTTATGTTGGCTATTATAGCAAGAATTAAGAATCCCAATAATTTTCAGTCTATACTTTTCTTTGGTTCAATAGCGACAATGAAACTTTTAGACTATAAGACAAAAGTAAATAGTATGAACCAACAAGAAATTTTAGAAGATTTAGGAGAACAGATACATATTAACTCAATGATTTGCAACAAAAAAAAGCAAAATACTATAATAAAGGAATGAAATTCCTGATGGCAACAATTGTTATTTGGTTCATATGTATGTCATTTAGATTAATTTAAGGGGGAAAGGTAATGGAAGCAAATCATACAATATCTTATGATGTAGATAAGAGTTCCGAAAGAATGGATGAGATTCTCGGTGCAAGTAATAGTAATTTTGCGGATAAAGATAATGTACCATCGAGAAGTGAATTAACATTTAAAAATGGATACTATGTAAATGTTACAGCTATTTTTATTGATATCGTTGGCTCATCTGATATGACGGACAAGCATAGAAGACCGACACTTGCAAAAATATATAGAACTTTTTTTGTCAGAATGTGTTGCAATAATGAATGCGGAAAGTAATTGTATGGAAATAAATATTAATGGAGATTGTGTATGGGGAGTTTTTGATACTCCATATAAACCTGATATTGATGGGGGGGTTATTTCGGTAGCCGCCAAACTCAATAGCATGATAAGAATATTAAATTATAAACTCAGGAAAAAGGATATTCAGAAATATCAATAGGAATAGGTATAGATTATGGAAGAGCTTTAATGGTAAAGGCAGGGTATTCTGGAAGTGGTATCAATGATGTAATCTGGATGGGAGATGTTGTAAACTCAGCATGTCATTTATGCAATAAAGCTGGTAGAAATTATCGTCAGGTTATTATAATTTCCAGCGTGGTATATGGCAATTTGAATGAGCATAATCAAAGATTATTTAGTAGCTATTTGGATGGATGGACTACTAGGTACGAAGGAAATATAGTAAATATAGAAATGGATGAATGGTATAAGGAAAATTGCAAATAGGAATTTTCATAAACTGGGGGATAAACCTGGAGAATATTTTGTTAGTGATAAAGATTTGTTAAATTGAATAATTGACCACAGTTAATAAAAAGCTTGGCATAACATGAACATACCAAGCTTTTTATTTTACCATAATTTAAAGAGATATATCTATCATCAAATAAGTTTTGCGAGTGGAGTCGATACGGTGAACCGTATC
>JMBV01000299.1_pt1 | contig 17290 bp, 25 predicted proteins | sample 616531 | NCBI WGS metagenome assembly JMBV01 (sample SAMN02727904, study PRJNA239997) | anaerobic digester metagenome | biome: anaerobic digester; isolation source: mesophilic anaerobic digester inoculated with municipal waste water sludge... | place: Germany: Bielefeld University, CeBiTec ...
AAATAACTCCTTTGAAGAATAACCGGTACATGGCACTCTCCATTCAGCAGAGCATGGAAAAAGGCTCTTTGCTCCCCCCCCACCCCCCATTAGGATGAACAGTAGTAAGGACCACAACCACTCCGGGACTATTTTTTTAATACTGAAAGCACCTCAGCTGTCAGCTCTGGGTAGGAGATGCGCAGGAATTTAACCCCCCGGCACTGCAATTACCAATGTTACTTATATTGCCAACGGTAAACAGCGGATAATTATCAATTATCTCTTCCCAACAGTCGAAATCCACAATCGACTTCATCCCTTTCGGAAAGTTCTCTGGAACCTGCTTCCCCACATAAATATAATCGGGGGGGATGAAGTGGGAGTTTATCGTCATATCTTGCGTGTTGCTCCTATCTGAAATCACCACAGGTACGTAATCCCCTCCAACATTCCAAACAGCCTCAGTTTCCCGCCTATCGGTCGAAAATGGAGAGAAACCAGGAAATTGTCGTCCCTCAATGGTGGATGATTTTGCCGTTGCATCACGTAATCCACCAGCTTTCGGGCTACAGGTACCTCTGCCTCGGGATCTTCGCTCAGTGAAACACGAATGGTATCTCCCATGCCATCGCTTAGGAGAGCACCAATACCTACTGCCGATTTCATACGCCCGTCTTCTCCGTTTCCGGCTTCTGTAACACCCAGATGAAGTGGGAAATGGATACCTTCTTTATCCATGGTCGCCACCAAAAGGCGTACTGCCTTGGCCATCAGAAGTGTATTGGACGCTTTCATCGAAATCACAATATCGGTAAATCCTTCTTCCATGGCTATACGAAGGTACTCCATACACGATTCCACCATACCTTCAGGCGTATCCCCCCCGTAGCGGGTCATAATGCGGTCGGAAAGCGATCCATGGTTTACCCCCCCGATACGCACGGCTGTGCCATGTTCTTTACATATCTGAAGAAAGGTTGCCACTTTTGCACGGATTTTCTCCAACTCCGCTGAGTATTCTTCATCGGTGTATTCCAACTCGGCAAATGTTTTCTGCTTGTCTACGTAGTTACCGGGATTAATACGTACTTTTTCGGCTATGGTAGCCGCCACTTCGGCTGCCCGCGGATTAAAGTGAATGTCGGCCGACAGAGGTATAGTATATCCTTTCTCTCTTAACTGCCGGTGAATCTCACGAAGATTATTTGCTTCGCGCACCCCCCCTGAGTAGTAAAACGAATCAGGTCTGCTCCGGCTGCTACAATCCTCTCACACTGTGCCACACTGGCTTCAGTATCTAGAGTATTTGTATTGGTCATCGTCTGCACAATAACAGGGTAGTTACCACCCATAGTAATGTTTCCTATATGTACATCAACTGTAGGGCGCCGTTTGTAATTGAAAAAGTCCATATAACTGTTTATTTCTTCAAAGGTAATACTTCTATCCAATATCCATCGGGATCGATAATGAAATAAAGTCCCATTTCTTTATTTTCGTAACAGACACATCCCATCTCATTGTGAAAAGCTCTTATCTCATCATAATCACCTTCCACGCGGACACACAGATGCTGTTCATTATCGCCCATATTATAGGGCCTGTCCCAGTCTCTTAGCCATGTCAGTTCCAGCGTGAAGCCCGTAGCCCCCCCGTCTCCAAGATAGACCAGAATAAATGATCCGTCTGACGCTTCCTTTCTTCGGACTTCTTTCATTCCCAGAGCCCTGCCATAAAAATCGATACTTTTTTTGTAGATCGAATACGTTGATATTATAATGATCGAACCTTGCTTTTATTTCCATATTATTGTTTTTTTAGATTGAACAAGATAAGTCTTTTCCGCTGAAAATTTTCCAAAATACACATCTATTTTCAGCAAGTTGAAACCACTGAAATCGGGTTTTGGGGTTTCCGAAGCAGACTCACAAAATTATTAAGGATTACAAAACACATATGATCAAAATATTATATATTTTACCGCTTTAACTGATTACATAATAATTTATTACTACCAGTCCCTATTTTTGAGAGTACGATTGTCCCCTGTTTACGATAAGATTCTCTAACGTGGCAGAGATTCCAGTTAAAAAGTGTTCGATTGCCACAGCATATTTGCGGGTTGCAGACAGACAAAAGGAATTTCAATTATAGAGTATAAGATTGTCCCCCCCGGTGCGATAATGGCAGATATTTACAGCCGTATCCGGATGCAATTTTTCGAAAAGGTTTACTTTATCGTAGTCGCCCCCCCCAAAATGCATCGGCAGAAAATAATCGGTTCCAATCCTCGATACAAACTGCTCTGCACCGCGCATATAATCTTTCCCCAAGCGCGGATCAACCGGAAACATTGCAATATGCAACCGATCGGTTTTTTCTGATAACAACTCAAGTTCACACAGAAAATGGTTTTCAAACGAAAGTGCTTCCTCTTTGCTCACCTCTTCATTCCAATGCCAGTTATTCAGGTCGCCGGCATGAAAAAAAAGCTGATCGCGATACCACAGCAAAAACGAGCAGCCAGCATCTGTAGATCCAAAAGCTTTTACCCTGAGCCTATGGTCATTAAACACTCCCTCCTTTCTGAGGTAGTGAGCATCGCTGCGTCCTGCCTTGCCACTTTGCAAAAGCTCGTATGAGAAGACATAGCTGATATTCTTTTTCCTTTTTTTTCCATGTCAATATTTCAGGATTGAAATGATCGGAATGAGAGTGTGAACATAAAACGTACAAATCCTGCTCTTTACTGAGCAGATAATCTCTAACCCAGCTTTTCCCTTCTTCGCGTGGAACATCTTTGTAAAAATCGAATAGCACAGAGAACTGATCGAATTCAATCAGGTAACAACTGTGAAATATATATGTGATGATCATATCTTTATTACTTATCTTTTATAACAACTTATAGACAAAATGTTCCAAACTATTCACATAAAAATTGGTAAAAACATTAAAATCACTATATCTGCAAAAATCAAATATGCTATCGCGATACATTACCAGGCGCAATTGAGTCAAAAAAAATGTGGAATCTGTCCCCCAATTATTTGCCTGAAACAGCGATAATTAAAAAAAATATTTTTTTCCTTTGTAATGTACTATATGTTTCACACAAATATTAAAAATCATGAAGAAGTATTTTGCAGAGATGGTCGGTACTATGGTACTGGTATTGATGGGCTGCGGTGCAGCCGTTTTTGCGGGTGCAGCGCAACCATTCGAATCTGTGGGTACGCTTGGTGTTGCATTCGCATTCGGCCTTTCGGTGGTTGCAATGGTCTACACCATCGGCAGTATCTCGGGATGTCATATCAACCCTGCTATCACGCTGGGAGTTTTCCTCTCGGGTAGAATGAGCGGCAAAGATGCCGCGATGTATATGGTTTTTCAGGTCACCGGTGCTATTTTAGGATCTTCCATCCTTTGGTTTCTCGCGAAAGACTCCGGCTCCTCTACTACCTTAACGGGAGCAAACGGTTTTGGGGGGGAAGGACAAATGGCTGTAGCATTCGTTGCTGAAACGGTGTTCACTTTCATTTTTGTGCTGGTAGTATTGGGAGTGACCGCTAAAACGGACTGAATAAATTCGCAGGTTTAGCCATAGGACTGGCTTTAGTGCTGATACACATTGTATGTATCCCTATCACTGGAACATCCGTGAACCCTGCCCGCAGTATCGGTCCGGCAATTTTTGAAGGAGGAGTGGCTTTTGCACAACTCTGGCTTTTCATTGCAGCTCCAATGCTTGGAGCTGCAATTTCGGCTCTCGTATGGAAAGGTATAACGGTTGAGAACAACACCGTAAAGGCTGCCTGACCTGGCATTTAAACGGGTAAATGACAAGGGTGAATATCATATGATATCACCCTTGTTTTATTTTTTTTCATCGTGGCTTTTCAACTAACAAACATGGCTGTGAGAACATATTTTTATGTTGAGTGTTTATTTATTGCACATTTTTCGTAAATTTGCGCAGTTTTCAGATTAGAATCACAGCAAAACTCCGATAAAATCTTTTTATGGGAAGATCAAAATTGAAATAATTATGAATCACAATTTACTAAAAGGGAAAAAAAGGTATTATTTTCGGTGCGTTGAACGATATGTCCATCGCCTGGAAGGTGGCTGAGAGAGCCGTTGAAGAGGGTGCTACCATCACATTGTCAAACACTCCCGTTGCCGTTCGAATGGGAGATACAACTAAACTGGGAGAGAAGCTCAACGCTGAAATTCTTCCGGCAGATGCCACCAATGTGGAAGATCTGGAAATGGTATTTTCCAAATCGATGGAGATACTGGGTGGAAAGATCGATTTCGTGCTCCACTCAATAGGTATGTCGCCCAACGTTCGCAAAAAAAAGGACTTATGACGATCTCGACTACGACATGCTTATGAAAACCATAGATATCTCTGCCATCTCCTTTCACAAAATGCTGCAGGTAGCCCGTAAGATAGATGCCGTTGAGCGTGGAGGCTCTTTGCTGGCACTCACATATGTCGCCGCACAACGTGTATTTTACGGCTACAACGACATGGCCGATGCAAAAGCGCTTCTTGAATCCATTACCCGCAGTTTCGGATATATCTACGGACGCGACAAGGGAGTTAGAGTGAACACCATTTCACAGTCGCCCACTATGACAACTGCAGGCAGCGGGGTGAAAGGAATGACAGACCTTATGGATTTTGCCGAACGTATGTCGCCTCTTGGGAATGCAAGTGCCGATGATGCCGCTGACTATTGCATAGTGATGTTCTCTGACCTAACGCGAAAAATCACAATGCAGAACCTCTACAACGATGGCGGCTTTTCCAGCATGGGTATGAGCCTTCGTGCTATGAAGCAGTATAGTAACGGGCTGGATGAGAACCGCGATGAAAACGGTAATGTAATTTACGGATAATAATTGACCTGTTTTCAACAATTTGGCTTCAATTGAAAGATTGAAGCTTTTTTTTATACATTTGCAGGCTATGTTGATAAAGCTTTATAATGAGAATCCTAATCCACGTGAGATAGAAAAAAATAGTTTCTACTCTGTACGATGGCGGTATCGTGATCTATCCTACCGATACACTATACGGTATTGGCTGTGATGCACTGAATGTACGCGCTGTTGAGAAGATTTGTGCTTTAAAGGGGGGGATAAATCCGCAGAAGAGCAACCTATCAATTATCTGTAACGATATGAGCGCTATCAGCGAATATGCCAAAGTAAGCACTCCTACTTTCAAACTTATGAAGCGCAACCTCCCAGGGCCTTTTACATTTATCTTACCCACTACCTCTTCGCTGCCAAAAATATATAAGAACAAAAAAAACGGTAGGTATCCGGGTACCCGACAACAATATTATTCGCGAGATTGCCGCACAACTTGAACCCGGTTTTAAGCACATCAGTAAAAGATGAAGACGAAGAAATTGAATATACCACCAATCCCGAACTGATCCACGAAAAGTGGGGAGATATAGCCGATATAGTTATCGACGGCGGCTTTGGGGGAATAGAAGCCTCAACGGTGGTGGATTGCACTTCCGACGAACCAGAGATCATCCGTCAAGGTAAAGGGGTGTTAAATCTATAAAATTTAAGGAATCACATTAAAATCTTCACTACTTTCGCAGTCTTATAACCGTAATAAAATTAATAATAAATTCATTATTAGCTCGCTCATTGAATTACAAATATTTACACTTGATATTCCACAATTGAAAACAGTTATATCCATTAGAAATCAACGGATCATATGAAAAGAATATTGTTTTTTTTCTCTATCTTGTACTTATATTTAACTTATCATGCGAAAAAGAAGATCCTTCAACCAATAAAGGAGATCTTGAGACAGCAACATACAATGCAACAACCAAGTCTTTCACTTTAGAGTACAACAGCGGGTACAAAAAGAGCGTAAGTGCTGTGATCGACAACTCAGTATCCCCCCCTCCAAGTGCAAGCGCCACATTAGACGATGGAACAGTTGTTTACACACTTAATGCAGATACGTCAGGGGGGGAAGCCATTATTGCAACATCCGACGTTATCTCAAATTATAAATATGTAAATAAATGGATCTACGAAAATATGTCGGTTTATTATTTGTGGAACGACAAACTATCCAAAAATCCCAATTACATCCTTTATCCTAAAGATTTCTTTAACTCCATCCTTTACAAATACAATGCTACTTCAAATCCTTATGGAGATCGCTTTTCATGGATTCAGGAAGATTACAAGGAGTTGTTGGGAAACCTTAGTGGTGTGAGTTCAGACGAGATTGGATTTGAATATATTTTTGTCTGGGCAGATCAGGCAAAAACACATTATTATGCATTAGTCCTTTATCCCAAGCATGGTACTGACGCCGAAGCAAAAAAAGATTGACAGGGGGGGCCGCTTTGTGACGAAGATAAACGACCAGAATATCACTCCTGGCAATTATCGTGACCTCTTTGGCGGCACAGGCAGCAAGAAGCTGACAATGGCGGACTGGAAACTTGATAGTTCAGTGGGCCCAGAAGATGAAGGTTATCCGGAATATATATTAACAAATAGTGGCGATGTGAACATCCTTATGCATAGAAACTTTGCGGAAAATCCGGTATATAGGGACAGCGTATATACTATCGGGGGGGATCAAAAAAAATCGGCTATCTGGTTTACAATTTCTTTGCCCGTGACAAAGGTGATAAAAGCAACGACTATGATAAACTTCTGATGAACAGATTACAAAACCTGCAATCGCAAGGTATTGACGAGATGGTGCTCGATCTTCGTTATAACAGCGGGGGGGAGCAGTATCTTCGGCCATTGCGCTGGCAAGTGCTTTAGTGAAAGACAGATCTACCAGTAATGTGCTCACAACCTCACAATATAATTCAATAGTACATAATTCACTTCTTAAGGAATATGGTGCCAATTACAATAAAGATTATTTTATTGATATGATTGAAGGCACAAAAATTCCAATACCATCTTTGAACCTGCCACGTCTTTATGTTCTTACAAGCGGCTGGACTGCCTCAGCAAGTGAGTTCATCATTAACGGATTAAAACCATACATGGATGTGGTTCTTATTGGAGAAACCACATATGGGAAGAACGTTGGATCAATAAGTATATACGAGGAAAATGATTCTAAAAACAAATGGGGGGGCATGCAACCCATTATTGTAAGATATGCCAATAGTCTGGGACAATCTGACTTTACATCAGGATTTCTTCCCAATTATGAAGTGGATGAATTCAAAGATCTTTATTTAGTGGATTTTGGAAATACGAACGACCCACTTCTTGGGAAAGCGTTGTCGCTTATTACAGGACAGACTCTATTCACACGTGCAACATCTGTCATCAATACTCAATTCCGTTCTTCACAGATAGATGAAAAGGCTTCAATCAAATTAAGACAGAACAAGCTCAGTTTCGAAATGTACGATGACGTCCGTGGAGATATTATCAAAGCACTATAAAGAAATAACCCATTCTGGTTGAAATACCTGGAAGAGGGTGTCAAAACTTTTTGACACCCTCTTCCTTTCTACTTATATTATTGAGTCTGTTCCGCAAACCCCAAAACCCGATTTCAGGAGGTCGCAACTCGCTGAAAATCGATGGCGTTTTTTTTATGGGATTTTCAGCAAAAGACTTATCTGAGGGGGGGACTCATTATTCTAATCCAAACTTCTCCGGGATATCATCCATGATGGTGAATAACTCCCCCCCAAGGGTATTGGCACGTAACATAGCAATGCGGGTGGCTTTGAAATCGGGGATTCCTTTAAAGAGAGGAGTGGCCGCCAGGTGACGCCGCATATGGAGGATACCGCGAATTTCGTCGAGTCGCTCCACACTCTCCCTTACCTGCCGTTTCAACACATTGAGATACCAGAGGAACGATTCCCGGGGGGGCAGATGCTCTCCGGTCTGCAAAAAGTGTTTTACATCCCGAAATAACCACGGGGGGGCACCAATGCTGCCACGACCGATCATCACCGCATCAACACCGGTCTCCCCAAACCGCTGAAGCGCAATCTCAGGTGAGGTGACATCGCCATTCCCGATAATAGGAATACGCATACGGGGATTGTTTTTAACTTCACCAATTAAAGTCCAATCGGCCTCCCCCCCTGTACATCTGTGCACGGGTGCGCCCATGAATAGTGAGTGCAGCGATACCACAATCCTGAAGCTGCTCTGCAAGCGACACAATAATTTTTGAATCGCCATCCCATCCCAGCCGAGTCTTCACTGTTACCGGCTTCGTCACAGCCTTGACTACCTTTTCGGTGATCTCCAGCATCACCTCGGGGGGGTACGCATCATCCCCCCCGAGCCGGCTCCTTTACCGGCAATCTTTCTGACAGGACAGCCAAAATTGATATCAATCAGGTCGGGATCCACCTCTTCACAGATTCTGGCTGCTTCAACCATGGCTGCAGGATCGTTGCCGTAGATCTGTATGCCAATAGGGCGTTCCTCCTGACTGAAGAGGATCTTCCGTTTTGTCTTCTTAACATCGCGTATCAAGGCATCGCTAGAAATAAACTCGGTATAAACCATATCTGCACCGAACTCTTTGCACAGCATCCGGAATCCAATATCGGTCACATCCTCCATAGGAGCAAGGAGAACGGGATTTTCAGGAAACTCAGTATTACCTATCTTCATCATTGCCCTGAATTAATAAAATTTACCCAATTTCTCTTTTCATTCATTTTGATTAAAAACCACTAAAATATTATCAATGCCGCTCGGGGGGGAAAAAAAGCGGGAATAAATGCCTAGCGTAAATTGATTGTCACATTATTCAGCCGAAGCGGGGGGAAACATTTGATGCCGCATCTGCAGAACGGAGTGAAACACTATGAAAATCTCTTTTTTTGCAATGTGTGGGGGGGCAAAAGCTTCTGTGTATATACTATCCACTCTTCCAAAGGAGTGATGTTATAGGAAAACATTTTATCAAATCCGTTGTAAAATTTTATAACAAGCTGGTTATTTCCTTTTTTTCAGTGGCAGAAGAACAATCTCTTCCTGCGATGTTAGTCTTGTGGGAGAAAATGTGCAGTTACATACTCACCATTGAGCAGAATATAAACTGCATTCCCGCAGCCAACCCTAACAGCCAGAGTCTGAAGGCACGACGATTCAATTTCCTGCAGAAAAAGGATACTTTCACGAGGCTTGATCTTTTCTGATATTTGTTCCCCCCCGTAACGAAAATCTCTCACCATTTTCCATCCGTTATCTGCAAAGCCCACATCAATGGTTACCATACCCTCCACTTCAATATTTCCAAAAACGCCACGTCCTGGCTTCCGGTATAAATTGCCCCCCCATTTCACAGAATTTTTGAGCAGTCTCACCTTTTCAGATGCTGAAGGCTGAAGCGTTACCTGCTGCCTCTGACCATCGATCTCCAGCTCAATCGTTCGTCCAATCTCACTTTCGGTAAATATAATATCTGGTGAGACAACACTCCTGCGGGAGCGAACAGCCCAATCATAACCGATAAGGCTTTTATAACCCGAATAATAGTTAATGCTCGAATGCCCAAAAAGATGCATACTGTTTTGAGATGTCAAAACTGCCCCCCCTTTAGCAACCGGTGAAGGAATCACAACAAAGCCATCATCAAATGTTATTTTAATTACCGGGAAAAGTTCTTCGCTATGCAGGGGGGGCGACAAATCGACTTCAAGACGACCGCCATTTTGTACAAACAGACACGTCTGTCCTGAAGCCAATAGTTTTACTTCACTTACAACTCCACTGAAACCTGAAATCTCAATTTTTGAAGATGACGGCACTCTTTGCACAAATCCATACAGACAATTTTCTCCGGCAGTTATATCTCCCCCCCACTCAAATGAATGTGGAAAAGGATTAGGCTTTGTACCATATATTGCTTCAGCATTCGCTTTTACCCATTTACCGATACCGAGCAGCATATCACGCTCAAACTCCACTACCGATCCGTCGCCTCTGGGGCCGATATTTAGCAGGTAATTCCCGCCACGGCTGATCACCTTTATCAGGCTGGCAATCTTCTCTTCCACTTTCGGTTGAACCTGTCCCCCCCGCACCTGCCACGAGCGATAGCCCCCCCATGTTTCGGGGAAGACGGAAGCGGCGGTCTGCCACGGCACCCCCAACTTGTAGGAAGGATATTCGTTATCAGCCATCACGGCAAAATCCACGAAGTCGTTCCCCAGCCTGCCACTGATCATACAATGAGGCTGCAACCGGTTTACCAGCTCATACAAGCCCTTGCTCTGCAGTGGCGTAAGAGAGCCCATGTCAAACCAGATCTCTGAAATTTCACCGTAATTGGTCATGATCTCCTCCACCTGTTTCAGGTTAAAAAGATAGTGTTCAGGAGTAAGAGGATCGGCATTATGACTTGATATAGGATATGCCTGTGGAAAATGCCAGTCTATCAGCGAGAAATATACCCCGAAATCTATCCCGCCCCTCTTGCATGCCTCTGCAAGTTCCTTCATCAGATCTCTTCCATAAGGAGTTGCATCAACGATGTTGAAATCAGTATATTCCGAGTGGTACATACAAAAACCGTCGTGATGCTTGGATGTTAAAACAATAGATCGCATACCCGCCTTTTTCGCCAGTGCCACAATACTGTCCGGATTCCATTTCAACGGGTTGAATTCACTTGCGGTGTCTGCATACCAGTCGCTGAATATACCGGCAAACGACTGGATCTGTTCACTATATCCGCGAGTAACCGGTTTTCCTTCGTACACACCGCCGTAAACGGAGTATAAGCCGAAATGGATAAACATGGAGAATTTCTGATCAAGCCATTTCTGCACAGGTTTCTCTTGTGCAGAAAGTGTTGTTACAATTGCAGAAAGTAAAAGAAACATTTTCAGCTTCATAGATAATTTCATTTCAGTCCGGATTTTCATCTCTCAGGTTCTTTAATATATACATAAACATTTCACCTCTTACAGACCGTAATAAGCGCCGAGGTTTAATTAACAGTTGTTCTCTGACGACTGCATGTATTACGAACAGCCTCGATCGCGATCGGGCTATTCAATATTAACAGCTGTTTCTGATACGGCAGATCATATACTATCACTTGTACCTGACCCACTTCAACATCTCTTTATGGAGGGTTTCTTCCCGTACATCAGAATACCAACCCTGTAAATTTTAGCTGCGAAAACAGAAATAAGTATAAATGTACCGTACAGCAGCAGAACTGCCAGCAGCTTCTCCCATAAAGGTATTCCGAATGGAATACGCACCATCATTACTATAGGAGAAGTAAATGGGATAAGTGATGTCCAGAATGCCAAAGGACCGTCGGGATTGCTCACACTGTAAAATCCGGCAAAAAAAATGCAAACATTATTAGCAACGTTACCGGCGTCATAAATTGGCTGGTATCCTCATCACTGTCGACTGCAGAGGCAAACATCGCAAAAATTGAAGCATACAAAACATATCCGCCAATAAAGAAAAGAAGAAAATAGAACGCTATCTCAAACCAATTGACACTAAGGATGGAACTGACTACGCCCTCCATATTGAAATCTCCCATGTTTGCCGACACGGCTGCCGCCTGCTCTGGAGAAGAGATAAGGAAAGACATACCACTGAATAAAGCTCCCAGCAATACACCCCCCCATATCACCAACTGGGTAATTCCAACCAGCCCAATCCCAATAATTTTCCCTATCAACAGGTTTACAGGCTTTACCGAAGAGACCATCACCTCCACAATACGGCTTTTTTTCTCTTCCAACACAGCCTGCATAACCATATTGCCATACATGAGGATAAACATGTATATTAGTATGGTAAAAACCATCCCTATAATAGTGGCAAGCTCGGTAGACGACTCCGAAACATTTCCATCATCGCCCATACGAAAGGTTCTCAAAGATATTTTGTGACCATCCTCTATAATGGAACGAACCCGGGAAATAGCTTCAGCATCTACATTGCTCGACGATGAAAGTTCATCAAGCTTTGCTGGGTTACCTTCTCATTCAGAGTGCTTTCGATAATTGATTGCAGCTCTTGCGGGGGGGCCTGCTTGTCTGAAGTGAGGGAGACAGCACGCGGATTTTCATTCAAATCGCCAGTAATCTGCAGAATGGCAAATAGATCCTTGCCCAATCTCGACTCCGTATCCTGCTGTTCCTGTTCTTCCACAATATGAAAATAGTATTTACCGGTAGATTTCAACAGTTGGGCATAAGTGCCGGTGTTGTCAATCACCGCTATACTCTTCACCCCTCCTTCATTCAAGGTGGAGAGCCATAAAGGAACTACCGACAAAGCGATCATTAGCAAAGGCATGAGCAATGTAAGGATAATGAATGATTTCTTTCTTACCCTCGTGATATATTCGCGTTGTATAACTAATCCTGATTTATTCATTTTTTTATGAGATTAAATGAGATTAAACGAGACTGGCTCTATTTCTGCCTGTTTAGAGTCACGTGTAACTGTTTTTATAAAGACATCAGTCATGGTGGGCAGCTCTTCGTCGTAACTCACCACTTCGTATCTATCGAAAATCAATCTTGCCAACTCGTTACTGCTGATATCGTCAGACTTTTTCACCCGAAGATCGATGAACTCATGGTAAGGTTCCTTTGAGAGCAACGTGAACGAGGGATGCTCAAGGTCAAATTGATTTCCGAAAAGGCGAAAACGAAAAATATTGGGCCGATGTGCTTTACGAACATCAAACACATTCCCCTGCAATACCACCTGAGACTTGTGGATGAGCGCTATATTATCACACAGCTCCTCCACCGACTCCATGTTATGGGTGGAAAGGATGATGGTCTTCCCCCCCTCTTCTTTCAAACGAAGCATTTCGTTTTTAACAATTTCTGCGTTTACCGGGTCAAACCCGCTGAAGCTCATCGAAGATCAGCAGGTCGGGGTTATGAATAACGGTAGAGATAAACTGCACTTTCTGCTGCATACCTTTCGACAACTCCTCCACCTTGCGGTTGTACCAGCTCATGATATCAAACCGTTTAAACCATATCATCAGTTCACGGTGTGCATCCTTTTTCGATAATCCCCCGCAGCCGGGCAAGATACATAGCCTGTTCACCGACCTTCATTTTTTTTATACAATCCCCTCTCTTCGGGCATGTAGCCAATATTATACACATCTTCGTTTCTCGAAGGGCGCCCTTCAATCATTACCCCACCGCTATCGGGTGCGGTGATGCGCGTAATGATGCGTATGAGTGTGGTCTTTCCCGCCCCCCCGTTAGGTCCCAGGAGGCCGAATATTGTCCCCCCCTGGGAACCCCCCCTATACTCACCCTATATAGTGCCAGGTGATTAGCGTACTGTTTTACTACGTCGGTGGTTTCTAAATACATATGTACAAATTTAAGTTATTGATTCAGATAATTAAATTTTTATTACCGAAAAAGTAATGACTAATCAACATTCAATGTTGTTGATGAGTAACATCGCAAGTTAAGCCAAAAGCTTTTTAGGTCTGTATGGGAGCATGCAAAATAACGAATTATTAACACGCAGTTAGTATTTTAATATAATTCTCTCTCCCAACTCTTTTGAGAGAACTTTTTTTATCTCCTGCAACTGTTTCAATTCAACAATAAGAGAAAGGTTCTTATCCGGGTCTCCTGTTTTCATCTCCTCTCTTATCTCCTTTATTTTATGAAGGATATAGGCATTTTTAAGCTCGGTGGTAGCTCTAGGTACATAGCTGTTAAGCTGATTCTCTTCACTAAGTCTCGAATCTCTGGCACCAACCTCCTCTCCAAGTATCTTCGAATGTATCTTGCTCAGATGATAACGATCGCTCATCAGTTCTGATGCCAGCTTGCTGATCTCAGGATCGGGATGCGACAGGAAATATCGTCCGGAATCGAAACTTGCATCTTCAAGATGATCAACTGCCTCCTCAAAAACCTGCCTGTAGAGATCATTTGAAAACGCAATCTTATCTCGTTCAAGGTCAAACAGCACAAACTCTGTCACACCCGGCCCCCCCACCTCCACCAACAGCTCTTCTTCTATAACGGCTTTACCCTCTTTCCGTTTATGCTTTTCAAATTTCTTGTATATGGGCGTATTCCCATAACGAATTATGTAACGCAGAATTTCCAGTTCATACTTATCGTAAGGATTTCCAGAAGAGAATTTCCAACCGGTTTCACTTCTTGTTGCAACACCAATCTCCTGCTTTTCACTATAGGAAGCCTCTTTATCTTTTTGTTCCTTCTTTTTTTTCGTAGTTGCGCCGGCGAATTTTATTTATCTCACCAATGAGCACCCGCTCAGGCATATCAAGCAACTGCGAACAGTCCTGTATATACACTGAACGTGTGATTGTATTGGGTATCAGCGCTATGCTCTCTACCACATTCGATATCAGCCCTGCACGTTTAATTGGATCATCACCTACCTCCTCCAGCAGGAGCTGCGTTTTAAACCTTATAAAATCAACCTCATTATCTGCGATATACCGGTTAAAATCCTCTGCGTTCTGTTTTTCGCAAACGAGTCGGGGGGGTCTTCTCCTTCAGGAAGCAGCACCACCTTTACATTCATATCATCTTCAAGCAACAGGTCGATTCCCCCCCTCAATGCAGCTTTTATTCCCGCCGCATCACCGTCGTAAAGCAGGGTGATATTCTCTGAAAACGATGGATCATACGAATCTGGCCGTGAGTGAGAGCTGTCCCCGACGATGCCACAACATTCTCAATACCTGCCTGATGCATTGAGATAACATCAGTATACCCTTCAACAAGAAAACATTTGTCCTGCTTAACAATAGCGCTCTTTGCGAAATAGATTCCGTACAGTTCATTGCTTTTGGAATATATTTCACTCTCGGGAGAGTTAACGTACTTACCTGTATTCTCTACCTTTTAAGAATACGTCCCCAAAAGCCACCACTTTGCCCGAGAGAGTATGGACGGGAAAAAGTACTCTGCCGCGAAAACGGTCAACAAGTGGCCGGTTATACTCTCCTCCTGCAGACAAGCCAGTCTTCAGCAGGTAGTCGCGTTTATACCCATTTTTTTTGCGCTTCTGCAGAAAAGGCATCGCGTTGTTCGAGGCTGTATCCCAGTTGAAATTTTCTTATGATATCGTCCCTGAAACCCCCCCGTTCACGAAAATAAGTCAATCCTACAGCTTTTCCCTCAGGGTGAGTGTGAAGTATCTTCACAAAATAGTCCCGTGCATACTCGTTAAGGATAAACATGCTCTCTCGATCGCTCTGAGCCTGTTTTTCCTCATCGGTAAACTCTTTTTCAACAACTTCAATATTGTATTTGCGGGCAAGGTATTTCAGAGATTCATAATATGAAAGCTGCTCATGCTTCATCACGAAGTGTATGGGAGACCCACCCTCTCCGCAGGCAAAGCATTTGCAAATATTCTTTGATGGAGAGACGTAAAACGAAGGGGGGGTACGGTCGTCATGAAAAGGGCATAACCCCACATAATTTACACCCCGGCGGCGAAGCGTAACAAAGTCGGACACCACCTCCACAATTTGTGCGGCGTCCTGAATACGACCTATTGTTATGTGATCAATCATTTATAAATACGAAATTAATGATTTATATTGTGAAAAAAAAGTGATTTTATAAAATAATATCATACATTTGTATGGGATAATTTGAACTTATATACTATTAATTTTTAAAAATGAATGCTATCGATTGGTCAAATATATCATTTGGCTATATGAAAACCGACTACAATGTCCGCAGTAACTACCGAGATGGAAAATGGAGCGACCCTGAATTGGAAACTTCGGAGTACCTGAACCTACACATGGCTGCCACATGCCTTCACTATGGCAGGAAGCATTTGAGGGTCTGAAAGCCTTTCGTGGAAAGACGGGAAGATACGAATCTTCCGCATGCGTGAGAATGCTTTACGCCTGCAGTCATCCTGCCGTGGTATCATGATGGCCGAACTGCCGTTAGAACTCTTTGAAGAGATGGTGTTGCTCGTTGTAAAGAAAAACGAACATTTTGTCCCACCCTACGATAGTGGGGCTTCACTCTACATCCGGCCGCTGCTTATCGGCACAAGTGCCCAGGTAGGTGTAAAGCCGGCAAGAGAGTATACTTTCCTTATTTTTGTAACACCCGTGGGGGGGCCCTATTTTAAGGAGGGATTTAAGCCCACACCTATGGTGATCATGCGTGAATACGACCGCGCAGCGCCACTTGGCACGGGAACATACAAAGTGGGTGGCAACTATGCTGCCAGCCTGAAATCGGGAGAGCTAGCACACGAAATGGGCTATTCAGCCGTACTCTACCTCGACGCCAGAGAGAAAAAATATATCGACGAATGTGGCCCTGCCAATTTTTCGGCATCAGGGATAACACCTATATTACACCAAAATCCGAATCTATTCTGCCCTCTATCACAAACAAAAGCCTGATGCAGCTGGCAGAAGAGATAGGGCTCAAGGTGGAGCAACGTCCCGTATTAGAAGAAGAGCTTGCCACATTTGAAGAAGCGGGCGCTTGCGGCACAGCCGCCGTAATCAGCCCCCATTCTGCGGATCGACGACCTAAGTGAGAATAGATCCTACAAAATTTCAAAAGACGGGAAAGCAGGCCCTATATGTGAGCAGTTGTATCATAAGCTCCGGGCCATTCAGTATGGTGACGAACCCGATAAATATGGTTGGGTGACTATTGTTGAATAAACTATAAAAAGCGGCTAAGCCGCTTTTTCCATTTTATTTCGCATCCCACTCTTTGTAGGGATGCATAGAGAGTGATGAGTTGTAATAGCGTATGTCTCCAGTTACTTCACCCCCCCGCAGCCAATCAGGCTTTTCAAAAGGCTCATCTTCCTCTTCCAGTTCGATCTCCGCAATAACCAGCCCTTCGTTGCTACCATAGAATTCATCAACTTCAAATAAATGCCCTTCATAATTGATAAGATACCTGATCTTATCAATCACGGCTCCCTCACATAACAGCAGCATCTCTTCGGCATCCCCTACCGGAATTTCATACTCCCATTCGTTCCGTTTTATCCCCCCTTCCTCCGAAGCGCTTTTAACGGTAAGAAATGCCTTTTCTCCATTAACACGTACACGGATAACACTTGTTCCTGAAAGGGACAAATAGCCCTGTTTAATTATAAACCTCTCAAAAGAATGAGTTCTATAATCTCCATCTACCAGAAACTTACGTTCTATTTCGTATCCCATATATATATCAGTTTTATTCAAACTTACATAAAATATTTGTGATTCTGTATGCCGCTTTAAAAAAAATAAGCAAGA
>JMBV01000300.1_pt1 | contig 17255 bp, 7 predicted proteins | sample 616531 | NCBI WGS metagenome assembly JMBV01 (sample SAMN02727904, study PRJNA239997) | anaerobic digester metagenome | biome: anaerobic digester; isolation source: mesophilic anaerobic digester inoculated with municipal waste water sludge... | place: Germany: Bielefeld University, CeBiTec ...
AGCGCGGATCAGATTTTCGTGATTGATCGCGGGCAGATTGCTGAACGCGGCACGCACGAGCAACTGATGAAGCTCAAAGGGCAATATTACAACTTATACACACAGCAATTCCGCCAGGACCTGGAAAACAAGTACGATGTCTTTGGCGAGCAAGCCGCATCTGCCGCGTCTGCGGCTTAGTTGTGTTTACTATATATATGTATATCTAGATGAAGCTTAGTTCTAACGTGGTCTCTTGGCCACGTTTTTTTTGTCTCCCACTGCTGTCCCGCCGTGCGGATTAGATACGTTTATGACAACATTGTTCGCGGAGGCGTCTCGCCGACGCTACATTGTTCTAATATGATCTCCCGACCATGTTTTTGTCTCCCTACGGTGTTCCGTCGTGCGGAATCGCCCCCCCTGTTCCTACATGGTCTCCCGACCATGTTTTTATAATTCACTCAAACTTGGGTTCTGTGAAGTTATTATTTGCTTCGGCGAGGACGCCTCAGAGAACGGGGTAAGGGTGCGCGTGGCGAGGGGATTGCCAAGCTCGGTTTCGTGCTCAATTGGACGCCACGCGCCAGTTGGGTTGGCTTCTGATTGGGTTAAATACTGACGCATGCCACGAATGCCATGCGCTTTAGCCCACGGCGGGACGCCGGGGCGATTGTTTTTGTCTCGTGCCGGTGTCCTCACCGAGCACGTGACATGCTGTAAACCCGCATCTTTCCAGTAGCGTCCTACGGTGTGGACACCGAGGACATCAGGTTACTCTCCCACCGTGCGGATTCGCCAATTGTTCCATCTGAACGGAAGAACAGCCAAGCACCTGTTCCTACGTGGTCTCCTGACCACGTTAAATCTCAGAAACCCCCAAACGCGGACACACACCCATTTTTTTGCATGACGCTATCAGCTCTTGATGGGTGCATAGAAAGCAAAAATGCTAAATCAGCATTTTAAGAGCCAAAAACACCAAAAAAAAGTCCAAAATTAATAGATTTTACAATTTAGACACCTTTACAGAAATAGAGAATCGATTTATACTATTGGAGTATTAATAATCTGGTGGCGTTATATAGTTTTTAAGTAGATTTGCCTTTATTTTTTTTCCGACAAAACTCCCATTTTTATCCTGTAGTCGAAAAAAAACAGTTCAAAACATAGAGCGTAAATTGTTTTTCAAGGGGCTTATCAACACTAAAAAAATATAAACAATAGATCAGAACTTTATTTGTATCGACTTATTTATGGAAACGCCCTTGGCGCATCGCTATAATCTGTCAATAAATGGATAATAGACACAATAAAGCCCAACCAATGACCAGGAATTTGCAATCTTATTTGCCTTCCGCCTTGGGTCCAAAAATTAAAGAAGAAAACATGAGTTATTGGTTCATAAGAACTATTTCAAGAAGCCTTAAACCTTTCATTTTCCTATGTCATCAGACCGCCGATTCAAACGGCGGTTTTTGTATTAATTTAAATATCAAACAAAGATTTCAATCACCCAAGTTCTTAATTTTTTTTAGGAGAAGTAAAGCCATGAATACCAAGCAAAACCTTATTATGAAAATCACCTCTCTTTTATTAGTGATTTTTCTCACATTTGGCAATGTCGTTCAGGCAAGTGCTTTCTTTAGTAGCACTGTAGCCGAAACAACGCGCCAGGTGACTGTAATCGAAAAGGACCTCGATTCTTCAACAGAGGCACCCCCCCAGTCAAATCAGCTACAAGGTGCCTATGATTGGTACGTTGATGCTATTAATGGCTCAGACGGCAACGATGGTTCTGAAGGCAGCCCATTTAAAACGATCCAAAAAGCCATCACCATAGCAACCGCAGGGCAATCTGTCTTCGTCGCCAATGGTACATATCCAGAGAAATTGGTGATTAGGAAAGACATCCAGATTACGGGTGAAAGCCGGGATGGCACAATCATTGATACCAGCTCGTTAATTGATTATGGTGTTGATGCCGATGGCGATTTTATAACATCATTCGCAAATCTAACCTTAGTCGGTCCTGGTGGTCTGGGCTACGGTTTTAAGATTAACGGCGATAATGCGCAAACGACACTCAGCAACATCTTGGTTAAAGATTCATATCGAACCGGCATTGACCTAAACGGGCTTAACTCCGCTGTTGTAACGGATGTGGTTGTAGAAAATAATGGTGGCAATGGTTTTGCAATGACAAACTGCAGCAATGTAACCATTACCAATATCACCACCAGCGGTAATGCCTGGGGTGGTGTGGCATTATATACCAACTCCACAGTAAACACCCAAGGGTCGGACAATGTCAGTATTGTGGGTACGAATAGCTTTGGTGAACCAACCGCTTTCTACACACAAATCCATCCTGATTATCCGCCCACTAATCTAAACGTGCCGGATTTTGCCTACATGGTGACAAATGCGACCGATAAACCTAATGTCACGATTTTGCCGCAGATCTGGATATGGCTGGTGCTATTGCTACTGGCTTGGGCCATCCTAAAGACAGCGTTATCCGAAAAATTGCAACTTCGGAGCTTATTGTTGTTCCAGGTATGTCCATCAAGGCAGCCATCAATGCTGCTAACCCAGGTGATACGATTATCGTTGAGCCTGGCACGTATGTGGAAGAGGGACAAATTGTTGTCGATAAAAGCCTTACCGTCAACGGTGCGGGTGCTACAGAGACGATCATCAAGCCCAATGGCAGCACTGGTTCGAGTGGTGACGCACGTGGCTGGTGGCTGGTGCAAGCTGGCAATAGCCTGACTTTGACCGGTGTCACCCTGGATGGTGAAGGTCACAATATCTATCAGGCTGTGCGTTCCTTTGGAAATCTGGCGGTTAGTGATAGCGTCATTAAAACATGGTTTATCCGGGTTATCAGGGAACTGGTTTGTGGGTAGATGCTGCTGACGCGACGATTAGCAATAACAGTTTTAGTGGTATTGGGCGCATGGGTGTAGCCCTTTTTGCTGGCACGAGTACTGTGCAAAACAATACATTTATTGGTAATGGTGAGGGTGATTCAGTTGAATATGGTGTAGAAGTTGAAGAAGGCGCTGATGTAACGATTAGCGGAAACACATTCGCTGAATATCAGGGTATCGCCTCAAGCGATGGCTCTGGTTCTGGCGCGATTTTGGTTTCGAGCTATTTTGGACCGAATTCATTTGCCACAATTACCAACAACACCATATCGAACAGCCTCTATGGTGTGCTGATCGGTTACCTGGATGATGACAGCTCCGGTGCAACGATTCAGAATAATACTTTTCAATACAACGATTATCATATTTACACAGTTAACCAGGATAGCACCGATATCACGATTGGCGAGAACACTTATATTCCAAACTCAGTCACCATTCTTGAACAGCCAGGGTCTGTTTTTGCCACAATCCAATCTGCTATTGACGCCGCGGAAGACAACCAAACGGTCTTCGTTCCTGCAGGCACCTATGTTGAAAACATAGTTATCGATAAGCCTCTTACGCTGAGAGGAACAGATAAGGATTCTGTTATCCTTTTGCCTGCATCCATAGGAACTTACTGTGCTAGCGGTTCACTCTGTGACGGGTCATCAAATGTCATTATGGTCGAAGCTGATAATGTGACAATTCATGATTTGACCATTGATGGTGACAATCCTGATTTGGACAATCCTCGTGATGACGCACTTGTGAATGGCGCAAATATTGATGCCCGCAATGGAATTGTCACCAATCATGTAAAAAATTCCAATATAACGGGATTGGAGGTTTATAACACGGTCGTTAAAAACATTTTCCTGCGTGGTATCTATATGTCCACGAATGGTGAGTTTGACTTCCACGATAACATTGTCACTAATGTCGCTGGCGATTCGGCTTCAATTGGGCTATTTGCCTATGGCGCATCTGGGAAGTTTACCAATAATACAGTTTCTTTGGCGAATGACGCGATTTCTGCTAATCATTCCAAGGGTATTGAATTTGTTGGAAACACCGTTTATTCTTCCGGGACTGGCATTCATACTGACAATTCAAAGCCTGGTGTAGATAAGTTTGATCTTATCCAAAATAACACGATTAATTGTGGAGCAAATGGTTATGGAATCTTTACTTTTGCTCACTATCAACCGCCAAAAGTACTCAATAATACTCTCAATGGTTGCGCGGTTGGGATCTCCGCATGGGGGGGTGGCAGAAGCCCTGAGCCAGTTATCATCAATAATAATACAATTGATGGTCAGGATGTTACAAGCAGCGTTGGTTTGTTTGTAACCACAAGCATCATGGGTTGGGGCTATCTGGATATTAATGTTGAGGCAACTGGCAACACTTTTGAGAACAATGCCACCGCTGTGGAAGTTACAGCGGATAATTTAAATCTTGGTGGAACATGGGTTTTGAAGGACTTGACCTTAAAATTGAATCAAAACAACATGGATCTCACGAATTCACTGGCTATAGACGCGGAGAATGATAATCCTGTATACGTTGAAGCAGATGCCAACTGGTGGGGGGGTTCAACCGATAAACCGGTGGCCAATGTGAATTTCAATGGTTCGGTGAATTTCTGCACTTGGTTGGATGCGCCCGCACCTGGAGGCGAGTTGCTTGGGGATGGCATGGTGATCAACCAAAGAACAGGCCAATATTATTGCTCCATCCAGGCAGCGGTTGATGACGCGGAAGCTGGCGATGAGCTCGTCGCGAGCGCGGGTACCTTTGCGGAGACGATTGTCATTGATAAGCCTTTGACACTCAATGGGCCAAATGTCGGAATAAATCCAAACACCGGTACACGTTCTGCTGAAGCAATAATAGAAATGCCTCAGGGATTAACTGCGAATACAACGCTTATAACGATCGCGTCAGATGATGTGGTTGTGGATGGTTTTACCCTCGACGGACAGAAACTTGATGTCGCTTATCAAGGTTCAGGTATCAGTAGCACAGCTAACCGGGTTGCTATAAGCAACAATATCGTGAAGAATTTTAACAAAATGCATATTTATGCTAAAGCTACGTATCATTCTGATCCCACTCAAACGAGCTATTATGAAGACGTGCTGGTGAATAATAACCACGTTTTCAGTGATACAGATCCGGGCAGGTATACTGGCTATGCGAGCATTTACATGCAGGGTACACAAGGTGAGGTTAGCGGGAATGTTGTTGAAGGCAGGGCAGGAATTCAGATCCAACCATATACTAACCAATCAACGAAACTGGGTGTGGTAGAGAACAATACCATCACTGCATTCAGTGTGGGTATTTATTACAACTATGACCATACAGGTGGAAAAGCGAATTGGGATATCAAGAATAATACGATTACGATGGTTGCTTTGCCAGCAGGACAAACCGCGGCTTCTGCAAGCGCGATACGTATAGAGAATTATCATTCGGGTGGCAATGTCTCAATAACCGGAAACTATGCTGATGCAACTGCTTCTGATGCACCAATTGCTTATAACTATCTGGAAATTGACGGTAATACCGTACCAACTGATCCCGATCAACTCGTTATCGACAATACCTTTATAAATAATGTCAGAATTAGACACGAAGGTGTTACTCAGCCCAATATCTTTGCCAGGATTCAATCCGCGATCAATGCCGCGGCTGATAATGACGAGGTTCTCGTTTCAGCTGGCACCTATCATGAAAACGTCTATACTGGCGATACGCGTGTTGTCAAGGGCTTGACTGTTCGTGGTGTTGCTGACGCGAATGGCGATTACCCCTGGTGATTGGCTCAATGAAGTTTGGACGGGATCGAAGCTTTGGCGGTGACTATGTTCATAAGAACCTCGTTTTAGAGAACTTCCACATTGAAGCCAATCTTACAGATACCGCGCTGTTTGGAACTTCCCGCCATGCCCTGTGGGTTGAAAACTTTGAAAACGCCCAACTGCGCAACCTTGAGTTGGTGGGTACTGAACCAAATGCAATGTTTGCTATTCAATATGGTCTTAGTGTGGGTGGTCGCGCGAAGGATTACTCCATTGATAACGTGACGATGGAAAACTTCCTGATTGGTGTTTATGGTCGCGCCTTGAATATAACTATTCAGGATAGCGATATCAGCAATGTTGAGGCTGGTGTCAATATTATGGGTGGCGGTAACCTGATAATTAACGCCTCGAGTATTGTTACTGAGGTTACGAGAAACGATAAACAACTTTACGCGGTGCGCTTTGGTGAAGGTAATACAACTGGATCTCCATCTGTCTTGGATTTCCATGTTTACAATTCAACCTTGGCGTTGAACAACCCCCAATGGACTTGTTCCTACACCAGGCAATTACATGCGCTCAGTTGTTTTGCGGGGGGGTAATGCTGGCGGTGAATTACTTGTCGCCAACAGCAACATCCCACAGGTATATACAATATCGCGTCGGTGCCAATCTCTGCTGAAAGCAACTGGTGGGGGGGTTCAGCCGATAAACCAGCAGTTAATGAGGATTACGTTGGCCTGGTGAATTTCTGCACCTGGTTAGACGCGCCCGCGCCAGATGGTAATCCTGTCTTTGGTGAGGGTCAGGTCAAAAATGACAGGAGCGGGCAAATCTACTGCTCCATTCAATCGGCAGTTGATGACGCACAGCCAGGTGATGTGTTGCTGGTTGGACCTGGAACCTTCCTTGAAAATGTCCTGGTGGATAAAAAGGTTCAGATTATTGGTTCGGGAAATGGTGAAGATCCCTTGGTGGATACAATTGTTAGCAGCCCAGCAAGTTTTGATACGAAGGTCGGACTTTTCAATTTAGCCGCGAGTGGTGTAGCTGCTGATGACGCGCTGGTATTGAGCAATATGCGGTTGAATCCTGTTGGCCAAGCCGGCATAAGCGTTGGCAGGTTTACTGAAAGCACCGGTACCAACGTGGCGTTTGTGGAACTGGACTCATTGAAGGTGATTGGAACAAACACCAACCCACAAACGGAACAGGAACGTGGTTTGTTTGTGGATAGTACCTCCAGTTTGAGAAATATCCTTATAAAAGACAGCAGCTTTGATAAGCTGAATTATGGGTTCTACTTTATGAAAGCGGTATCAGCTGATACAAGCACAGTTTCTGACCTGACGGTAACGAATACGACCCTCAACCATAACAATCTAAAAGGTATCTATGCTGAAAAGCTAAACAATGCTGTCTTTACGGATGTTACGGTAAGCGAAAATGGCTTTGCCCCCCCAACCTCGTTTGGACAGGACTTTATGAGCGGGGTCGATATCAATCTTAAGGCAGGAACCTATGAGAATATTCAATTCATTCGCCCGGTTATTACCGATAACGCGCTTGGCGGCGCTAAACATGGTGTTGGCATCACAATCAAAGCGCGAAACGATGGTGGTTACGCTGCCAATCCCGCGACGCTGAACGGCGTTCTCATTGAAGGTGCTCAGATAACTGGCAATGAGCGCGGAATTCGGTTTGGGGGGGAACCCGGAAAACTGAATGCTGGTCCGACAAATGTCATTGTTCAGTACAACCGAATATTCGGAAACGTTCAAACTTATTCAGGTACTGACGGTTCCATTTATGGCGGTTTAATTAATGCTTCTGAGGCCAATGTAACTGCTGTGAACAACTGGTGGGGGGGCTGTAATGAAGGACCAACCGTTGAAGATTGTGACGCCGCTGTGAGTGAACTGAATGCGGGAGAAATTGATGCCAGTAAATGGTTGGTTTTAAGTCTGACCTTGCCAAATAGTGGTGTTGAGCCAGGAACGGCTACGACAATCAGTGCGGATTTGAACACAAACTCAGCAGATGAAGTTCTCCCGATTGGTGTACATGTTCATAACGGTATTCCAATTGAATTCAGTGCGGATGTTGGTGCTTTTGATCCAGAATCAACAACATTGACCGATGGCGCTGCTTCAAGTGTCTACACGCCCACGAACACGCAAGCAAGCGCGAATCTTTGCGCGAAGGTTGACAATGAGACCTACTGTGAAGACCTAACCATTTTGTTGGGGGGGCAACTTACGGTGACGGACTTTTATTACGCGACTGGTGGTGTCATGAAAGGTGTCAGCGCGGATATCAAGCTTGAAGAAGTGACAACGGATGACGCAGTATCAATCATTGTAAAGCTTTATACGGGTGGACCGGATGAGGCGGATTATGTCTTATTACAGACCAATACTGCGAATCTTGAAAAGTTTAACGCTTTTAGCGTCTTTACATCGCCATTTGATATTTTTGGTACCCGAAATTATGTGGGCAGTTCCTGGGCAAACGTGCGCGAAACTGAGTATGGCCAGAACGAGATTCCGACCAGGGTGGAAGCTATTGTAACCCTGGCAAGTGGCAAGGTAATGACGGCGACGAATGACATCCTGACTGGTACATATACGGTTGTGGCGGTAGATGATACGTTCCAAGTGGAAGAAGATACGCAACTTGTTGTAGCCGCACCTGGCATCTTTGCCAATGACCAATTCCCGACCTATGGTACGACTTTGGAATTTACTAATCCAACCCATGGCACACTTACCCCCGGGTACTCAGGGTGGGTTTAGCTACATGCCTGATGAAGACTGGTTTGGCGAAGACACCTTTACATACACTTTGAAGAAAGAAGGCGTAGGGGGGGTTGCTACAGCTACTGTGACCATCACCGTGACCCCTGTAAAAGATCCAGTGCAGGCGGTGGATGACTTCTACTCTGTGAATCAAAACGCGGTATTGGATGTCCCCGCACCTGGTGTATTAGTTAATGACATTGATGTTGACCTGAACAATCAATTCACGGCACTTGTTAGTGGTCCTTCCAATGGCAATTTGTTTTCAGAAATGATGGTAGCTTTACCTACACGCCTAAACCGGATTTCTCTGGTACAGATACATTTGTTTATCAATTGATTACTACTCCGAAGACGCAAGACCTGTGGACAGACGAAGCGACGGTGACGATTACAGTCATCCCGTTACCAGTAATAAGTTCTGATGACATTGCCGGACCATACATGGTAGGTGAGTTGAGAGAATTTAATGTCACTTTGACGAACCCTGCTGAAGGGGGCGAGCTATACAAGTATGTCAGCCTCGGTCTTTGTGGATAACATCACGTTTGATGATTTTGAGACGGTTGAAGTGTATCACCCTGTCTATCATACCTGGGTGCCGTTAACCCCCCCAGTGGTTGATGGCAATGGCTTGAGACTTGATCTTGGCCCAACGGGACAGTTCCCGTTGTTGCCTGGACAGGTTGTGACACTGACCTTCCGGGTTGAGTTCAAGACAGCTAAAGAATACGAAGCGACTGGAAGCTTATATTGCCATGACAGCGGAACGGCAGTTGAAATTGCCTCATTTGCTGACACAATGGTGGTGTACGCGTGGCCAGTAATCAGTTCTGATGATATAGCTGGTCCATACATGGTTGGCGAGCTGCAAGAGTTCAATGTCACTTTGACGAACCCAGCGAATGGAGCGACTTATACCAGCTTGAGCGCATCAGTCTTTGTTGATAACATCACGCCTGATGATTTCGAGACGGTTGAGGTATATCACCCTGTCTATCATACCTGGGTGGCGTTGACCCCCCCGGTGGTTGAAGGCGATGGCTTGAGACTTGACCTTGGTCCAACGGCTAAGTTCCCGTTGTTGCCTGGACAGGTTGTGACATTGACTTTCCGGGTAGAGTTCAACACAGCTAAAGAATATGAAGCGACGGGTAGCTTATATTGCCATGACAGTGGAACGGCGGTTGAAATCGGCACCTTTACTGACACGATGGTGGTGTATGCATGGCCAGTAATCAGTTCTGATGATATAGCTGGTCCATACTTTGTTGGCGAGCTGCAAGAGTTCAATGTCACTTTGACGAATCCAGCGAATGGAGCGACTTATACCAGCTTGAGCGCATCGGTCTTTGTGGATGACATAGAGTCTGATGATTTTGAGACGGTAGAGGTATATCACCCTGTCTATCATACCTGGGTGGCGTTGACCCCCCCGGTGGTTGAAGGCGATGGCTTGAGACTTGATCTTGGTCCAACAGCTAAGTTCCCGTTGTTGCCTGGGCAGGTTATCACGCTGACCTTCCGGGTTAAATTTAGCGCGACTGGAAACTACGAAGCGACGGGTAGCTTGTACTGCCATGACAGTGGAACGGCGGTTGAGATTGCCTCATTCACTGACACAATGGTGGTGTATGCATGGCCTGTAATCAGCTCTACTGATATTGAAGGCCCATACACGGTAGGTGTGAGAAGAGACTTCCATGTGACCTTGACGAACCCTGCTGATGGCGCGACATATACGAACTTGAGCGTATCAGTCTTTGTTGACGACATCACGTTTGCAGATTACGAGAAGGTAGAAGTATTGCATCCGGTATATGGAACCTGGGTGGAATTGACGCCCGTGATTGATGGCGATGGCTTGAGACTTGATCTTGGCCCAACAGGACAGTTCCCGTTGGTACCTGGACAGGTTGTGACGTTGACCTTCCGTGTGACCTTCCTTACGGCGGGTACCTATCCTGCTGAAGGCTCACTGTATGATACATCTGGAACGACACCGGTAGAGATTGCGAGCTTTAGCGCGACGTTGACGGTGAATAATCCGCCCAACACCTTGCCTGAGCAAATCGCATCAGCGCCGAGTTATGTCTATGATGACGGTTATGTATATGTTGGCGACTTCGCCTATGACGCGGCCAGCCTGACTTATACCACGACCTACACAGCTCCTGAATACTTGGCTGGCGGCGCGATGAGTGATTTGGCTCGTTACCTGGGTGCGCTGTATCGCCAGACCGGAGCGACGATTAACAAAGTAACTTACAAGGGTGTGGACTACAGCTGGAACCTGGCAGAACCTTTGAAGGGCAGCAACTGGGAAGACGAAAATGGCATTACCTTGGTGAGTGTCATCGTAGCTGACCTGGCAAATCAGGTTCCTGGAAATCTTACGTTGACCGTGGCTGACAACTTCTATACAGAAGACGTGAGCTTCGTGGTTAATGTAACCAACACGCTGGATGATGAGATTGAATCCGCTCCGGCTTATGTATATGATCCTGTGTACACCTATGTGGGTACCTTCGCTTTTGACGATGCAAGCAATACCTACACGGCTACTTACACAGATGTCAACTACAACCCTGGTGCGATGAATGACTTGGCTCGCTACCTGGGCGCATTGCATCGCCAGGCGAACGCGACGGTCATCAAAGTGACGTATAAGGGTGTGGACTACACCTGGAACCCCCCCGCTGAACCTTTGAAGGGCAGCAACTGGGAAGATGAAAATGGCACCACTTTGGTGAGTGTGGTTACAGCTGACTTCCAGAATGGCTTGATTGATCCTGGCACTGGGGTAACCTTTACTGTGAGCGATGGTATCCATACCGAGACGGTGACCTTTATCATCGTCATCAATGACACGACCGCTCCTGAAATCGTAAGCATTACCGCGATTGGTGCGGATGGCTTTGAAAATGTAGCAGCAGTTAACGGTGTCATTACCGTTGATCAGGGCTACGTTGTAGAACGAGCAGAAATCGTGCTGAATGAAGCCGTGACGGTAGAAGCTGGCACGGTGGTGAGCATAGGCGGACAGCCTTATGGCACGATTACTGTGGATGGCACGAAGCTAACGGTTGTACCGTATGCGGGCAACGAAATTGCTTCACTGCCTGGCACATTTGAGTTTAGTGTTCCTGCCGGATCGGTAAAAGACCTGGCTGGTAATGCCTTGCTTGACTTGGACGTTACGCTAATTGTCAATAACGTCGCTCCAGTAGCAAATGATGATGCCTATACAACTGAAGAAGATATCTTATTGACTGTTGCCGTGCCTGGTGTATTGGCGAATGACGTTGACTGGACACCACTCACTGTTACATTAGTTGGCGAAGGTACAGCCAACGGTACTTTGACCTTGAATGCGGATGGCAGCTTTAGCTATATGCCTAATGCTAACTGGCATGGAACTGACACCTTTACTTACAAAGTTAATGATGGCGAACTGGATAGCAATGTTGCTACTGTGACCATCACTGTGACCGATGTGAAAGACCCGGTCAATGCGGTGGATGATGAATATGAAACTGATGAAGATGTTGTCTTGATTGTGAGTGCCGAAGATGGTGTTCTCTCTAATGACCTTGATCCTGATGGAAATGAACGGCGCGCTGTTCTTGTAACTGGCGTCGCGCACGGTACATTGAAACTAAATGCTGATGGCAGCTTTATTTACACTCCGGATGCTGACTGGTCGGGTGAAGATAGCTTCATCTACGAATTAATCACCTATCCCAAGACCCAAAGCTTGTGGACTGATACAGCTACGGTGACCATTACGGTTCACCCTGTCAATGACGCACCTGTTTTGGATGAAATTGCTGACGCAACTATTCCTGAGATGGTACTGTTTAGCTTTACAGCGACTGCAACCGATGTTGACAGCACAAACCTGACCTTCAGCTTGATTAACGCGCCTGATGGTGCTTCAATCAACGCTGCTACGGGTGTCTTTACCTGGACGCCGACTGAGGCACAAGGTCCTGGTGTATACACCTTTACCGTGAAAGTCTGTGACGATGCTGAACCTGTACTCTGTGATCAACAAATCATCACGATTACAGTAGAAGAAGTCAATCTTGCTCCCAGATTGTATCCAATCGTGGATGATGAATATACCGTCGACGAAGAAACTCAATTAACGGTTACATTCCCGGCTGAAGATGATGACTTGCCTGCTCAGACCCTAACCTTCGCTTTGATTGATGCTCCGGAAGGTGCCGTAATCAATCCTGTAACGGGTGTCTTTAGCTGGACGCCTACCGAGGCACAAGGTCCTGGTGTCTACGAATTTACGGTAACCGTCTGTGACAATGGTGCACCTATACTCTGTGATGAACAGTTGATTACGGTTACGGTTGAAGAAGTTAATCTACCACCAGTCTTAGCTGAAATTGCTGATACGACAATACCTGAAATGGCTCTGTACAGCTTCACAGCGACAGCGACCGATCCTGACTTGCCTGCACAAACTCTTACCTTTAGCTTGGTTAGCGCACCGGATGGCGCCAGCATAGACGCTGCAACAGGTGTCTTTACCTGGACTCCAACAGAGGCACAAGGTCCTGGCGTTTACGAATTTACAGTTAAAGTCTGCGATGATGGCGCACCTGTACTGTGTGATGAACAGTTGGTTACGCTTACGGTTGAGGAAGTCAACCTGCCACCAGTCTTGGCTGAAATTGCTGATGCGACAATACCTGAGATGGTTCAGTATAGCTTCACAGCGACAGCGACTGATCCTGACCTGCCTGCACAAACCCTGACCTTTAGCTTGGTTGATGCGCCCGAGGGTGCTGCAATCAACGGCACGACGGGTGTCTTTACCTGGACGCCAACAGAGGCACAAGGTCCTGGTGTATATACCTTTACTGTGAAGGTCTGTGACAATGGTAATCCTGTACTGTGTGATGAACAGTTGATTACACTTACGGTTGAGGAAGTGAACCTGCCGCCAGTCTTGGCTGATATTGCCGACGCGACAATACCTGAGATGGTCCAGTATAGCTTCACAGCGACAGCGACCGATCCTGACCTGCCTGCACAAACCCTGACCTATAGCTTGGTTAGCGCACCGGAAGGCGCCAGCATAGACGCCGCAACAGGTGTCTTTACCTGGACTCCAACAGAGGCACAAGGTCCTGGCGTTTACGAATTTACAGTTAAAGTCTGCGATGATGGCGATCCTGTACTCTGTGACGAACAGCTGATTACGCTTACGGTTGAGGAAGTCAACCTGCCACCAGTCCTGGCTGAAATCGGTGATCAGGTCGTGGAAGCTGGCGAAGAATTAACGTTCACTGCTACAGCGACTGATCCTGACCTGCCTACACAAACTCTGACCTTTAGCTTGCTTGGCGCACCAGACGGTGCCAGTATTGACCCTGCAACTGGTGTCTTTACCTGGACTCCCACGGTTGACCAGGCTGGTGATCATACCGTAACAGTCTGCGTCAGCGATGGCGAACTTGAAGACTGTGAAGAAATCACCATCACCGTAAATTACATCAACCTGGCACCAGTAGCGGTAGCAGACACATACACAACTGATGAAGATGTTGTACTGACTGTCGCTGCACCTGGTGTGCTTGAAAATGACAGTGATCCCAACGGTGATGCTCTAACTGCAATTTTAGTGGATGGTGTGGACCACGGTACGCTGACCTTCAACGCTGATGGAAGCTTCGTCTATACACCTGAACAAGACTACAACGGAACCGACAGCTTTACATACAAAGCCAGCGATGGTGAACTGGAAAGCGAAGTTGTTACTGTAACAATCACAATCAATCCTGTCAATGACGCACCTGTTGCTGTTGATGATGCTTACACCACAGCTGAAGATGTCATTTTGGTTGTCGCAGCTCCTGGCGTACTCGCAAACGACTACGACGTTGATGGCGACACGCTGACGGCAACTTTACGCACCGGTGTAAGCCATGGTACACTGACCCTGATGTCTGATGGTTCCTTCACATACCTGCCTGATCCAGACTTCTTCGGTACCGATAGCTTTACCTACAACCTAATTACCTATCCTGGTACGACTAGCGAGTGGACTGACTGGGCAACTGTGACCATCACGGTAACCCCCGTCAATGACGCGCCTGTTCTGGATGAAATCCCGACGCGACTATTCCTGAAATGGTTCTGTACACCTTTACAGCAACTGCAACAGATGTCGACAGCACGAACCTGACCTTCAGCTTGATTAATCCACCTGCGGGTGCGTCGATCAACGCTACCACGGGTGTCTTTACCTGGACACCGACCGAGGCCCAAGGTCCTGGTGTGTTCACCTTCACCGTGAAAGTCTGTGACGATGGAACGCCTGTACTTTGTGACCAACAATTGGTGACAATAACGGTAGAAGAAGTGAACCTTGCTCCAGAACTGGATCCGATTGAGAATCAGGAAGTGGAAGTTGGAACATTACTGACCTTTACTGTTACAGCTAGTGATCCTGACTTGCCAGTCCAAACGTTGATCTTCTACCTTGATGGTGCGCCTGTTGGTGCAAGCATCAATGCTGCGACGGGTGTCTTTACCTGGATCCCTGTTGAGAGCCAGGTAGGTGTACATGTGTTTGATATCTGTGTCAGCGATGGTGAGCTTGAGGATTGCCAGGAAATTAAGGTTACCGTACTTGAAGGTGATGTGAACACTGCTCCTGTGGCAAGACCAGATGCTTACGAAGTTGACTTTGAAGGCGTGTTATCAGTTGCGGCACCTGGTGTGCTGGCGAATGACACGGATGCTGATGGTGATGAACTGACTGCGATATTGGTCAGCACAACCGCCAACGGTACCTTAACCTTCAATTCGGACGGTAGCTTCCTGTATATCCCACGCGCTGGATTTAGTGGCACAGACACCTTCAGATACAAGGCTAATGACGGTGAGTTGGATAGCAATATCGTTACTGTAACGATTACAGTTAAAGCTGCGCCACCTCAACCTGTCTACCGCTTGTGGCTGCCGATTATCAAGAAATAACGGTAAGCGACAATCAAGAATTAGTGATAGGGCATCCCGAAAGGGATGCCTTATCTTTTCTAAACTCTGATAGATAGTGCTCAGACCTTAAGTTATTATTCTGGACAGTAAGATGCTAAGAAAGAAAAAAAGCCCATCTCCGACTTTTATGTGAGATGGGCTTGATGAAGTGATTCGTTAGAACTTTTTTTATCTAAGTTCCTGCGTTGCGTGTAGGTAAGCTTTTAGGGAAGGTAGGGGCAATCGCCATTGTTTTGTTGACCGCGTCTGCCCGCGCCAGCACCTTGGCCTTGACCTTGTCGGGAACCCTGACCATTACCTTGTCCAGCGCCTTGTCCCTGGGAACCGAGTCCCAAACCGCTACCGTCGCGTAAGCCATAAGGTGCTTGTTCGCCAGCTTCAATCTTAGCGCGAATGACATCGTAGTGTTCCTGGGTGATCAAGCCTTGAGCCAAGCGTTCGTCCAGGCGAGCCAAGCGATGTTCCAGACGCAGAGCTTCACATTCTTCGTCGCTCAAGTCAATGCAGACGCAATCTTCTGATTGGTTCAAACGCAGCGCTCGTCTTTCAGCACGCAGTTGCGCGCGTTGTTCGAATCGACTGGTGACCTGGGGGGGTTGGGGGGGTAGAGTATCTTCAGTGGCAGGGGGGGTTTGGGCTTCGACTGCGCTAATGGCAAATCCACCAAAAACCAAAAGGCCAACGAGGATGACTAAAATTGTTATTTGTGTTTTGTTTTTCATTCTTATCTCTTTCTGTAAGTCGTGGTTTAGTATCGTCATATCTGTTTTATCAACTTACACCCTTATGATAGCAAGAACTTATTTAGAACTGATTTAGAAGAAAAAAAAGATTTCTAACAAATGTACTAGTACTTAGTTAATCTAATCTGCATCCTGGTGCCTTGACCTAATGTAGATTGAGCGGATATCTCACCTTGGTGAGCTGTGATGATGGCTTTGGCGATAGCCAGTCCTAAGCCACTATGGGTATCACTTTCCTGGCGCGAACGGTCTGCCCGGTGAAAACGTTCAAAATATAAGGCAAGTTAGCAGGGTCAATACCGGGGGGGCCAGAATCGACTATTTCGAGCAGCACACAAGTATTTTCTTCGCGTAGGCGTAAAATAATCTGGCTACCTTCGGGGCTATAGTCTATGGCATTATTTAAAAGGTTAGATAGGGCTTGAATCATTCGGTCTTCATCGATAAGCACTTTTTTTTGCTGTGGGTAAGAGTTCAAGTTTTAGGGTGATAGATTTTCGCTCAGCCTGGTTTTCAAAGAGTTTGCCGCAGTGCTCCAAGAGTTCATTTGGGTCTGTGAGTTGTTTTGAAGGTTTAACTCACCAGCATCAGCAATGGACAAAAGCCGTAAATCATCGACCATTTTTGAAAGACGCATGGTTTCATCGGCAATAAGTCCCAGACGTTCAGGTGTAACGGCTAAATCGCCATCGCGCATTGATTCAACATAACCGTTGATAACCGTCAACGGCGTACGCAGGTCGTGGGCAATATCGGCGGTCATTTGCTTGCGTAAGCGGTCGCTTTCTTCAAGGTGATCGCTCATTTCGTTGAAGTTTCGCGCGAGTGTGCCTATTTCATCTCTCCCGAGGTCAGGTACTTTTGTGTTTAGTTCGCGCTGGGCAATGCGTTGACTGGCTTTGCTTAAGGTTTCAATGGGTTTGGTGATGCTTCGCGCGATAAAAAATGCGACTATGCCCGCAAGAACTATCGCGCCAG
>JMBV01000301.1_pt1 | contig 17218 bp, 26 predicted proteins | sample 616531 | NCBI WGS metagenome assembly JMBV01 (sample SAMN02727904, study PRJNA239997) | anaerobic digester metagenome | biome: anaerobic digester; isolation source: mesophilic anaerobic digester inoculated with municipal waste water sludge... | place: Germany: Bielefeld University, CeBiTec ...
CCTTCTATCTCAGCCCCCCCAGCCAAGGTGTGGCGGTGTAAGGAAAAGATAGGCGCGCCATCCATGACCGCGGATTCAAAGCGGAACTTGAGCCCTTTTGACTGAGCGAGTTCGTTTAACTTTCGGTAGGCGTAAACAACAGGTCCTTTATTGGCGGTGATACCATGCATGCCATACTCAAAACCTGTTCGCAGGTGATCTATGGCTGGTGTGCCCGCTTGCGGATTGACAGGCGTTGTCTCAATGAGAACATCCGCAGGACAAGTTTTGATGAAGTCGAAGGTATCGCCTTTAAAACTTTGAGTGCTGAGTACACCGAGATCCTGTTTGCTTTCAACCAGATGCAAAGCTTCATTAAGATCGATACCGTTGGCGTTGATGCACGCGCCATGGCGTGCGGTCTTGATGCCAGTTACTTTGGCGCGTATGCCATAGTTATTTTCTAAAGTGACTTGTTTTTGCATGAGCAGGCGCGCAAAGGCTCGCCCTACATTCCCAAAACCTATCATTAGCAAACGAATATCTTTCATCATCTCACCTCACAAAGTTTTCGTAATTATAGCCAAACATAGCTAAACTTGGGTAAGGATGTGGGGTTTAATGGTTTTGCGGTGCTAATGAGCCTTTGTAAGTGCTGAGTTAAGGGGGGGTGTTTTCGTAAATGAGAAATTAAAAAAACGATAAATTAGCAGGCGTCCAGAGAATCAACAATTTTGATGTTTTCTTCACCCAGGACTGCGCCCAGTTTTTTTGAGCAAGCTTGGGCAAATCTTGATGCCATCATTCGGGAAGAATAAAATCCCCCCCGTTTTGTTTTTCTTGCCAGTCAGGCAAAATGAAAATTGATCGTGCCCGGGAAAAGATTGCAAAATCCCATGAACATGACTAATATGACGCATGTCGCGCTCACGATCGCCAGTTTCCTGGATGGTAATCAGAAGCCGTTGGCAAGTCTCCGGAACAGAGTCAAGGTCGTCGTCAAAACACAGGCTATCAATATCAATAGAAATACTTGATGCCCCCGTTCTCTTGCGTTTCAGCGAATGTTTGGCTTGGCGTGTCTTCGCTGGTAAGGGCAATACCTGACGAATAAGTGCTTCTGCTTTCCCGCAGGCTGGATGTGCCTGAAATATTGTTAGCACTTGTTGTCGCGGACGCATGGCGGTAATCTGAGAAGGGCGATGACTCTAAATTATCAAAGGTTCCGAGTGGGTCGTCCAAGTCAAACTGCGTGTCACTCAGTTCTTCCGTCACGTTCCACATCATCTCATCGTCGAACGGGTCATCACGCTCATCGTCTTCGCTGTCCCATGGGACTTGTTCGTCGGATTGATCAGTTTCACTGCCATTGGGCGGGTATTTGTAGCGTGCCAGGGCGCGCATATCGCAGGTAACTTTCCAGGATTTTTTTCAAAATCCGTGCCTTGTTCAGCTGCAAAGCTTCGGAAATCGCGTCATCGACCTGAATGCGCGAGACGCTGTTGGCGATGACGGAGTCACCCCCCCTTTCCTGGTGCTGCATTTTACCTTCAACAACAAGAAGCGAGCCAACCTCGACCATATGACTGGTTTTAGCCCAGGTGGACGGGAAGAGCACAAGTTCAATCTCGCCAAAACTGTCTTCCAGGGTCACGAAAGCCATATCGTCGCCTTTTTTTTGGTGACTAAACTGCGCATTCGCTTGACCATACCCCCCCACGGTGATGTTCGCGCCATCTTCGACGTCGGTAAATTGGTTTGAGTTGTGGGTTAATCGGTGGCTGATGTGGCGCATCAGCTTACTGAGGGGGTGGTCAGAAATGTAAAGCCCAAGCAGCTCGCGTTCCCATTCCAGTTCTTCGGTACTGTCCGATTTAACCTTCGTGGAGAGTTTAATTTGCCCGGGCGCGTCGGGGCTAGCCCCAAAGAGGGCCATTTGCCCCATATCTACCGCTTTAAAGTGGCTGGCAGAGGCGTTTGAAATTTGTTCAAGGGAGCGCAACAATGCCACACGCGGTCCAAAACTATCTAAAGCGCCCACTTTGATAAGGCACTCAAGCGCGCGTTTGCCGACAACGCGCAAATCAACCCGACGGATAAAGTCATTGATATCATCAAAGGGGGCGTCCAGTACGACCCTTAATGATGGCTTCAACGGGTCCCTGACCAACGTTTTTGATTCCGCCAAGCCCAAAACGGATGGCGGGTTTTTCGCCTTCCTGGTCTTCAATAGTGAAGTCAAAATCGCTGGTGTTGACGTTGGGGGGCAAGACTGCCATGCCCATTGACTGGCAATCGCTTACGTAGGCGGCACATTTGTCGTTGTCGTTTTTCCACGCCGAAAGCAAGGCGGTCATGTACTCAGCGGGGGGGTAATGGTATTTAAGCCAGGCTGTTTTTACGGCGATGATGCCATAGTTTGACGCGTGGCTTTTGTTGAAGCCGTAATGCGCGAATGTTTCCCAGTGGGCAAAGATTTCTTCCGCGGTTTCATGCGAAATGCCGTTAGCTTTGGCACCATTTAAAAACTTCGTGTGATGTTTTTTTGACTTCCTTGACTTTTTTTCTTGGAAATAGCCGAACGGAAGTCGTCTGATTCGCCAGGCGAGTATCCTGCAAGCGATACGACGGCTTGCATGATTTGTTCCTGGTAAACGGTGTGCCCGTAGGTTTCAGCGAGAATAGTTTCGAGTTTGGGGGTGCAGATATTTGACGGGTTTTTTTACCGTGCATGTTGTCAATATAATCGGGAATGATGTCCATTGGGCCGGGGCGGTAAAGGGCAACCATGGCGATAACGTGATGAATGGTTTTAGGTTGCATTTCCATCAGATAGCGGGTCATGCCACTGCCTTCCAGTTGGAAGAGCCCCCCCGCGGTATTGCCTTCGCTGATGAATGTGTAAACATCAGGGTCGTCGATAGGGATTTTACTCAAATTCAAATCTGGGCCACCACGGGCTTTGATGTATTCGCAAGCTTTAGCCATGATGGTTAAGGTAACCAAGCCCAAAAAGTCAACTTTCAGCAAGCCAAGTTCGGTGATGCCGTCCATGTCGTACTGGGCGACAGTTTTGATGGGCAGATTCTCGTTCACGTTGGTCGGACGGTGCAGGGGGGGAACGTATTCGGTTAAGGGTTTGTCGCTGATGATGACACCCGCCGCGTGTGTGCCAACGTTGCGGATTGCACCTTCAATGGCACTGGCTGTGTCGAGCAGCTTTTCATCTCTTCGGAGCTGTTGTAAACTTCTTTCAGCTCGGATACTTTTTCCAGGGAATCTGCCAGGGGGATGGCTTTGCCTGATAGGCTGAAGGTACCAGCTTTGCCACACGGTCCACGTCAGGCAATGGGATGTTCATCACACGACCCACGTCTCTCACCGCGCCGCGGGCGGCCATTGTGCCAAAAGTGATAATCTGAGCCACATGGCTGGCACCGTATTTTTGGTTGCAATATTCCATAACTTCAGCGCGACGGTCGTCCTGGTAGTCAAGGTCGATATCGGGCATGGTAACGCGGTCGGGGGGGTTCAGAAAACGTTCAAAGAGAAGCTTGTGTGACAAGGGTTCAACAGACGTAATTTCGAGCGCGTAGGCAACCAGGGAACCGTTACCCGAGCCACGCACGTTATACCAAATTTTCTTTTCGCGGGAGTAGCGACACAAATCCCAGACGATTAAGAAGTAGGCGTCAAAACCCATTTGTTCAATCACGCCCAGTTCATAGTCAAGGCGGGCTTTCATCTCGGGTGAGTCAGCGCGGTCAGGTTCACGTCGTCTGAGCCCGTCTTCGCACAATTTACGCAGATAAGAGCTTGTGGTTTCGCCAGCGGGGGGGACCTCAAACTGGGGGGGCAGATGATAGCCCTTGCGACCAAGGTCAAGATGACATCGTTCCGCGATTTCGAGCGTGTTTTCGATTGCGTCGGGGGGGACTTGCGAAAAGAGCAATTTCATCTCTTCGGGACTACGCATATAGAACGAGTTATCCGACATATGCATGCGCACGGGGTCACTTAGCAGTTTGCCGGTTTGGATGCATAGCAGAATATCCTGAAGGGCGGCGTCTTCGGGGGCGGATGTAGTGCACATCGTTGGTGGCAATCAGGCGCGTGTCCGTCTTGCGGGCAAGTTCCAACATCAGGCGGTTAACACGGTATTGGTCGGGGATGTCATGGTCCTGGAGTTCGAGATAATAATTATCTCTGCCAAAGACTTCACGATACCAGGCGACAACGCGTTCAGCGCGGTGGTGGTCGTTGTCGAGCAGCGCGCGGGAAACTTCGCCAGACATACAGGCGGATGACGCAATCAGCCTTCGCTGTGTTCAGCCAGGGCGATTTTATCGATGCGCGGTGTGTAGTAATGCCCCTCAAGCTGAGAAATGGAGGCAAGTTTTAGCAGGTTTTGGTAACCGGTTTTGTTTTTGGCAAGCAAGATCAGATGGTAGGAATGACGATCTTTTTGAGGGTCTTTGTCTTGCATTCGGCGTTGGGCAACGTAGGTTTCCAGACCGATAATGGGTTTGATGCCGGCATTTTTAGCTGCCTTGTAAAAGTCGAGCGTGCCGAACATGGTGCCATGGTCGGTAAGAGCCAAAGCCGGCATACCAAGTTCCTTGGCGCGCGCCACCAAATCGGCTGGTTTGCCGAATCCATCCAGGATGGAATATGAAGAATGGACGTGAAGGTGGACAAAGGACATAGTTTGTTTCTAAGGTGTTTCTGTTTGTTTTACGGCGCTTGAGAAACTTTAAAAAAAACCGAAAACCGTTTTAGCATTACACACATAAGTATAGCACAGCGTGTCTGCGATTCCTGGCTTGAAGCCTTAAAAGTCTTGATATTTTAAGGTTAAAGAAAGGTCTAGCGTTGTTTTTCCTTTGCGCGTTTGTCGTTGATGATGTCCATGTGTTCAGCAGTGATGTAGCTGACATCGTTCTCTTTTGCCCAACTAACACAGCCCTTAAGAACGGTGTTGAGAAAGACTCTGGGCACGTTGAGAAGCTTTTCAAGGGCTGCATCATCAAAACCGATATCCGGGTCGATGCGGTCGGCGGCATAGCGCACTGATTGAAGCGTACCTTTGCGCATAGGCAATATTTCGGGGGGATGGGTCTGCTAAATCTTGTATACCAAAAGTTTTGGAGTCACGATAGCCATAATCGACTGGCACACGTGGAAAGTCTTTAGCTTTCACGCCGTTGACAATCCCCTGGTATTGCTTTTCTTTCATCAGGATCTTATCGACGCGCAGAATGAAATGGGCACCGAACTGACTCGTGATGCCATTGAAATTGCGATAGGGTGGCGGATATCCATCCAGTTGCCCGGGTTTGTCTTCAAAAGCGTTTTCTAAATCACTCATCCAGGTGCATTCAAAAACCTGAAAGCTTTGCGTGACGACTTTTGGAAAGACTTGTTCGGGGGGGTGGGCTTCTGCCATCAGCCCGTCTTCAAGCGTGAACTGGCAGTTTTTCATTTTTTTCTTCGGGTGTATCGCCTGGCCAGGATAACTTGACGGCTTCTTTGAACCATTTTTTTTCTCATCAGTGATGAAATTGATCGAGCATTTACCACGTGCTAAAAGGTGTTGCGCGGTGTTTGAGTTGTTGCGGGCGCAAAGAAGCATGGCGTAATAGTCTTTTCCGGCAACATAATAGGGTTGAACAAGTGAGTAGGGTCCCAAACTGGTTTTCCCATCTTCAGTTAAGGTGCCGATGAGAACGGTTGGCATTGGGAAAAAGGCGGAAGTTTGATAAAAATTGTCAACAATTCGTAAATCCCTAAAGCTACTCAATTTAATTCTCCTTATGCAGAACATCCAGGCCTAAAAATTCCTGTTTTTCATTCGGATTGTAGCGAAAAGCGTCGCGCTGGCGGATGAGGTTTTCTTCCAGCAACTGGCGATTGGCGCGGGTAGCATCTGCCAGGAAGCCAAAAATAGTTAAAAGCAAACTGGCAACAATCATCGAGCCACCCAAGGTAACACTTTGAACAAATCGACCACCATCGCCCATGAGGTAATAAACCAAAAAACGGATAACAAGCGCCAGTCCGGGTAAACCAACCACAAGCCCGCTAATCAAAAAGCTTCGCAGGGGGGGCTGGTAAAGGAGATAAGAGCGGATAATAGCCCCCCCACCCTGACGCCAAATGAAATGTGCCATGCCTTTGTGCAAGCGTGATTCCCGGGTGGCAGGATTGGTATGAATGGGAACGCTGGTGATATTCAGGCGTGATTTGCCAGCCTGGATGAGTGTGTCAAGCGTGTAGGAATAAGGGTTGTAAACCTGCAAAGGCAACGCCGCGTAGCGCGAAAACGCGCGAAAACCACTGGCAGCATCAGGCACGGTTGTGCTGGAAATGCGTCGGACAAACGCGCTGCCAAGTCGTTCAAGCAGACGCTTGAAAGCCGAGAAATGAATGTTTTTATCCAGTTGCCGGTCGCCGATGACAAGGTCGTGGGTTTTGTTCAGAATCGGTTTGATAAGGTCGGGGGGGATATCTGTGCCGGGGGGGTACTGGTTATCGGCGTCGGTGTTGACGATGACATCCGCGCCCAGTGCCAGCGAGAACTGAATGCCGTCCATAAAGGCGCGTGAAAGACCACGGTTTTGACGGTGGCGCAGGACGTAATCGGCACCGTTCTCAAGAGCGATTTGGGCGGTGTTATCTGTTGAACCATCATCAATGACCACAACTTTGATATCGTCGACGCCTTCAATCTGGCGCGGAAGTTCTGCCAGGGCAATTGGCAAGGTTTTAGCTTCGTTGTAGGCTGGGATTTGAATGACAAGTCTGGTCATGGGCTTTCCTTTCTATTCCTGTGATGGCGATGTTGGGCCTAACGCGTTGTTTTGTGTACCTGCGGTAATGGTTTTGGCGCGCCTGTTTAGTTCGCGCCGTGTCAACATAACCCGTCGCTGGCAGGTCAGGCATTCGAGACCGATATCGGCACCGATACGGGTAACAACCCAGGTTGACCCACCGCAAGGGTGCTGTTTGCGCATGCGCACAAGATCTCCGATTTGAATATCGGCTAACATGGTGAGATTATATCACTGCGTGATACAATTTCAGGGAATTATTAAATAAGAGCCAGTAAACCTTAATCTGACAGAATGTTTGAGCCATGAAAGGTTTGTTTTTGGCAGGCTAAAAGTCATTGAATTGGAGTTATATGTTTGGACTTGATCTTCCGACACTGATTAACCGCGTTATTATTTTGGTGATTGCTTTCACTGTTCATGAGTACATGCATGCTTTTGTGGCTTATAAATTTGGCGACTGGACTGCGAAAAACGCAGGACGCTTGACCCTGAACCCCCTTGGTGCACCTGGACCCGCTTGGTTCAATCATGCTTTTGTTCGCTGGTTTTGGCTGGGCAAAGCCGGTGCCAGTGAATCCTTATGTCATTCGTCAAAAACATCCGGCAGGTTTGATGCTGGTATCGCTGGCTGGACCCCCCCTGAGTAACCTGGTTTTGGCAGCCGTGGGTGGTGGAATAATACGCTTGTTGGTCGTTGTCAGGTACACCTGGATGGCGCCAGAGTGGCTGGTAAATTTCCTACTTGAGTTTATCGTCATCAATATCATGCTTTTCCTGTTCAATATGATTCCCATTGCCCCACTGGACGGGGGGGATAAAATTTTAGAATACACCTTGCCCGAAGCCTGGAAAAGTAAATTTGAAACAGTTCGTCAATATGGTTCGTATATTTTGTTTGGGATGATGATAATAGGTCGGTTTACGAAATTTGACGTTTTTGGTTTCCTGATGGATGAACCGATGAGCCATATTTTTGCCCTTCTGACAGGTTTTAGGGTCTGATGCGCTTTTACTGTTACATGGTGGAATGTGCTAATGGCGCGTTTTACACAGGTTGGTCGAACGACCCCCCCGTTCGCCGTGAGAAAACGCATAATGCTGGCCGTGGCGCGAGATACACGCGCGTGAATGGGCCAGTCAGGCTGGTTTACGTAGAAGAAGTGGCAGATAAAGCGACGGCTTTGAAACGGGAACTGGAAATAAAAAAGCTAAGACATACCGCCAAAGGAAAGTTGATTAAGACCGAAAACAATATCCTGGTGCAAATTCTTGTGCAGAATTCTGATGATGTAGACGCAACAAAAGATGAGCCTGAATTGCTTGATTGAGTTTGTATCGAAACAGTGTGTTTAATGAATGCGACGCGAGCTGACGATTAAGAGTACAACTCCCAACAAAACCAAAGCAAAAATCGCATAAGCCAGATAGCGCGAGTTGTTTGTGAACACACGTTCAATCAGTCCTTGACTGGTTTTGGGTACGACGGTGTTGGTGGGGGGGTGAGTTCAGGGGGGGTTGGTTCAAAGGGCAGTGGCGTCTCTTCCGGCTCGGTGTCAGTGCTTTGAAGTTCAGAAAGCATCGGGCTGGGTTCTGGTGTGGGTGCTTCGACTTGCTTGATAATCAAAATGTCGCCGGGGGGGTTGATGATGCTGTCTACAGTGAGATTGTTCAATGCCAAAATGTCTTGCAGGTCAACACCGTAAAGTTCGGCAATGTGAAAAAGGAACTGCGCTTCAAGCACGGTGTGTTTGATGTATCCATCAGGTCCAGGTGTGGCGGTATATTTATAAAGTTCAACGGGCAGGGTCGCTGCGATAACGGGTGTGGGAATTTCCTGTTCCTGTTGTTGTAGATTGCTGGCCTGAACGGAGTGCAGAACCTGAATCGCGGGCACATCAAAAGAAGCCCTGCCAGGCGCAAAGAAATTAAGGCACAATAAACTAACCCCCCAAGCGCGAGTATTATAAGTAGTATTTTTTTTGGCATAGTCAACTTGCGACTTCTTCTTCAAGACATATTATAGCTGAAAATATGTTTAGCATTTTATTCAAGCATCCGCACAGAAAAATTGCGATATAATGGCAGCGAAAGTTATTTGCCATGCGAAAATATACGCTTTAGTTTTATCTGTCAGCCTGTTGGCTGGTTTGTTGGCTTGTGTGCCTGGTGAAGTTAGTCCACAGGAAAGCTTTGATCCTGTTGAAGTGACACTTCAAGCTTTGGATGCCACCGCGACTGCGCAGCATACGCAAGAACTGCCGAGCCCAGAGCCATCGCCCACACCAACAGAAATCATTCCTTCACCCACAACCCTGCCTACAGCGACGGAATCTCCCACGCCGAAGCCAACAACGATAGCGTTCCAGGGGTTTTTGGAGCAGTTCAGACTGTATCGGGCATGGTGGCTGGATGGCAAAACCTATTTTTACTTTCTGAACGCGGGCATTGATTTTACGATGTTTGCTACCGCGGATGATTTTGACCTGGTGTGTGAACAGGATCCCGCTAACTTAACGGGGGGGATGATCTGTGTGGCTGAAAGCAAAATTGAAGAAGACGAGATGGATTTTGTTTTCTATCTTGACCAGGAGCATGAAGTTGCGGTGCATGAAGCCAGCTTCAACGCGCAACTGATGGATAACATCGTTTATCATCATCAGTTTGATTGCCCGGACCGCGGGAAAAACGTATCCTGCGAATCAGAATACAGGTTGTATGATGGGCGTTGTTATTACGCGCATACCTGTTATGACGCCTGTGGTTTGTATTATTCCAGAGATAACCTTCCAAAAGTCTACCGGGAGTTTCAGGGCTTTACTGGCCCCCCCTGTAATTAGCTGGGCGGTCTTGCGACTTGCAGATATCCCGACGGTGTTGATACAATGGTGGTCGGCACAGTCCGTGATACCTTGCTGTGTAAATGATTGAGGCTTTTTTTATGCTGAGAAAGAATTATTATAAACTTGCTTTACTGTTGCTATTCTTATCCCTGATCGCCTGTACGCCAAAAGTAGATTATGGCGCGACCTATACGGCTTTTTGGGAAAATTTACCGACCGAAACGCCTTTCCCAACCGATACAGCAACCCCAACGCCGACAAATACCAGCACCGCAACGCCAAGTCCAAGCGCTACGCCAACCCAAACTGACACACCCGTACCCACAGAAACACTCACACCCACATGGATGCCACACCCAGGCTATTACTGGCCAGAGGCAGAGTTCAGTCAGTTTGATGTCTGGTGGGGGGGTGGCGACGCCTGGTGTCCTTCAAGAGGACAAAATGTGAGTTGCGAAACGGAATATCGTCAGTACGCTAACGGTTGCTTCGTGGGTATGACTTGTTTTGATGCCTGTGGCAAGTTTTATGGTGTGAATACCATAAAGTATGGCATCGGTGATTATATCTTTGTTGGGTCATGTCTTTCTGATTGAGATGAATCTTATGAAGTCAAAGTTTCTGCTTATTCTCATTTTACTGATGCTTGTTTCTGCCTGTACGCCAAAAGTGGATTATGGCGCAACCTATACGGCCTTTTGGACAGCATTGCCAAGCGATACACCCATTCCCAGTGATACACCAACCCGGGAACCTACGGCGACATTAACAATCACGCCAAGTCCAACTGACAGCATAACAGAAACACCAACTGAAACGCCAACCGAAACAGTTACACCGACGGTGGCACTAACTGCGCGCTTAATCTGGCCTCGCGCCAAATTTGGACCGGAACACGTTACCTGGCGCACAAGTTCATGCCCCCCCACGGAAGGAAACAGGCTTTCCTGCGAGTTCGAGTATCGTAAGGACGATTTTGGCTGTTATGTGGGCGGTACTTGTTATGATGATTGCGGTTGGTTTTACTCGATTAACACTATTCCGCCAGGCGTAACTGAATTTTCCAGTCCTTGTTGGTAGCTAAGCTATTAAAACAAAGAAGACCGGGCACAGCTAGTCCGGTCTTCTTTTCTTAAACCTTCATTTTTAATACTTGTAAATCCCACCACCGATAAACTCACGGGTGACGGAGTTTTCGGGCACGATGCTGTCGTCTTTCACAGCGTCAATTTCCTGGAACAGGGCATTGACCCGTGTGGCACGTTCCCAGGCGTCCACACGCAAGGGGGGGTCATTCTTTAGACTTTCAGCCCACTCGGCAAAGTTGGCACCCAGTTTGGCTTTGTAGAGGGGGGGAAGTTCATAGGGCATCCCTGAGTTCACAACAGTGTCGGCAGTTGTGCTGTAGGGGATGATGTGTCTTAGTTCGCTGGAGCGCACATAATGCCAGTGGAGCAAGGTTTGCAGGGGGGGTCATAAGCCCTAAAGCTGGCATCGCGCAACATTCGGCGCATAAGGCGAATATCCGTCCAGCGCGCATAATGCCCCCCTGGTTGTCTTTGAGTTGCAGCAGGGGGGGTTCGATGTAGAGTTTGAATTTGAGTGAATCGTCGATATCCGCGGTCATTTCGGGGGGGTGCAGGCCATGCAGACTATCAATCAAAACGATTTCGTGTTCTTCAAGGTGCATGGGGGGGTGTGATCAGGGTGGCTTTTGCCAGTTTTGAAGTCGTAATAAGGGATGCGCACTTCTTTTCCAGCAAAGAGCTCAACCAGGTGCTGATTGATGAGTGCCAGGTTGAGGGCTTGGGGGGGTCTCAAAATCGTAATCGCCAAATTCATCTTTAGGATGCAATTCAAGGTCAAAGAAGTAGTGGTCGATGTTGAGTGTTTTCAGTTTGAAGCCCTGGCGCGCGAGATGTTCACCGATGATGGTCGTGGTGGTGGTTTTACCACTGGAACTGGGGGGGCCAACCACAAATACCATGCGAATTTCGTCCTGGCGTTGGAGAATGAGATTAGCCGCGTTTTCAACATCTTCAAAATAAGCGGCTTCGGCAGCGGTGACGACTTCGTGGAATTTTCCGCTACGGATTTTTCGTTGAGATGACGGGTTGTGTGGACTTCGTGAGACACAGCCCAGTCCAGCGATTGCCATAATTTGTGCCAGGGAATGTTACCGGAGGGCATACTGTCGCGGTCGGAACGCTTGGCACGCTGGCGGGCGCGTTCGTTGCGGTAAAGGATATAGGCTTTGGCAACGGTCGCGTAATTGTTTTCAATTAGTTTTTGTTCCACAAGGTCTTGCACTTTTTCAACGGTGGGGGGGATTTCGCCAGGCTGCAGTTGTTCTTCCAGCGCGATAACGACCTGACGCGAGACTTCGTCTGCTGCTTCGCGGTCGCGATTGCCAACGGCAACTGAAGCGCGATAAATGGCATTAGTGATGCGTTCTGGTGTGAACTTCACCTGACTACCGTCGCGTTTGATGATGTGGGTAATTTGACTCATGCTAAACTCCTTTTGCGCGTTTCAGTACGGGTCGCATTCGTTTTAAGATATCTAATCTGCTAACAAGTTTGTATACTGGCAAGTATTGTCATTCTTATAATACGGTGTTGAACACCTTGCGAACGCCGTCGTACTGCAAATTGCTGACATTTATAAGCAATTTGGCTTCTTTACAAGTATACTAAAGCCGTTGCACTCGCGCAATTGTCGCGTATCTTGTAAAATAGAGTATCAAACTGAACTAACGAAGGAGGTTCTTATGGTAGATGATTTATTAAGAGAAGCCAAGTCGCGTATGCAAAGCGCTTTGGACGTTTTGGAAGAAGACCTTTTGGGCATCCGCACCGGGCGCGCGTCACCCGCTTTGGTTGAAAAATTGCAAATTGAGTATTATGGCAGCAATGTATCTCTCATTCAGTTAGCTACGATTAGCGTCCCTGAACCCCGTCAGCTGCTCATTCGCCCTTTTGATGGCTCTTCGCTGAAAATGATTGAGCGCGCTATTCAGGCATCAGATTTGGGCTTGACACCAAACAATGATGGCAAGGTGATTCGCCTGAACCTGCCCCCGCTTACTGAGGAACGTCGCCGAGATTTGGTGAAGCTGGTCAACAACCGTCTTGAAGAAGCGCGTGTGGCTGTGCGCAATGTGCGTCGCGATGTGTTGAAAGACTTGCGTGACTTCGAAAAAGAAAAATTGATTTCTGAAGATGAACTAAAACGCGCTGAAGAAGAATTCAATAAAGTAACCAACGAATATGTTGACGAAGTCAGCGTGATTGGCGAACGCAAAGAAAAAGAAATCATGGAGTTCTAGCCGATGGCAAAGATTGAGCCAGTTAAAGGCGTGCCAAGCCACGTCGGTATCATCATGGATGGAAATGGCCGTTGGGCAAAGGCGCGGGGGCTTGCCGCGTCTTTTAGGACATCGTGCTGGCACCAAGAACTTACGGCGGGTCATTCGCGCCGCGGCGGATGCCGGCGTGAAATATATCACCTTTTACGCTTTCTCAACCGAGAACTGGAAACGCCCAGCCGAAGAAGTGAATGGCCTGATGGATTTACTGGCTGAGTTTATCGATGATGAGGTGCGCGACCTGCACAAGGAAAACGCGCGCCTTTTGCACATCGGGCATCTGGATGGTTTAACGCCGCTTTTGAAAAAGAAAGTGGAAGACGCCATTGAGCTGACCAAAAATAACACGCGTATTACGGTTATTATCGCTTTTAATTATGGTGGACGTGACGAGATTGTGACTGCTGTGCGTCGTTTGATTGAAGCGGGTATCCGTCCAGATGAAGTGAGCGAAGAGCGCATAAGCAATGCCCTTTTTACCGCGGGTATTCCTGACCCTGATTTGATTATCCGCACGTCGGGAGAGAAGCGCACGAGTAATTTCCTGATTTGGCAGGCGGCTTATGCTGAGTGGTCTTTCCCCCCCGAAATTTACTGGCCCGACTTTGACGAAAAAGCCCTTTTGGCAGAGTTCGAAAATTATGCCAGTCGTGAACGCCGTTTTGGCAAGATAAGCGAACAACTCTAAGCCCTTTTATGTTTAAACAACGTCTGATTAGCTCGCTTATTTTTGTGCCCATTTCTTTGGCGGCTTTTTATTTTGGCAACTGGGCGCTTTTGCTGTTCATGGGCCTGGTTTTGGGGGGGCTGGGCGCGTATGAATATTCGCGCATTCTCAACCAGGCAGGTTTGCGGGTGAATCAAGTTTTGGTAGTCGGTGGCGTTTTGGCGTTGGTCGCTTTGCGCCACTTTTTTTGGTTTTCAATATGGGGGGGCGTTGAGTGTAAGCGTTTTGTTACTCGGGCTTGCCGGGCACGCGCTTTTTCAGTATGAGCGGGGCAACGACCAAGCCTATCAGCAATTTGCTTTGGAATTGAGTGGCGTTTTGTATCTGGGATGGCTGGGCGCATATTCAATTTCCTTGCGTCAGTTGCCTAATGGTGCCTGGTTAGCTGTGGCAGCAGTTGCTTTGGTGATGTTGGTCGATTTAGGTGCCTATGTCGTAGGCTCTTTGCTTGGCAAGCATCATTTCGCGCCCCCCGATTGAGTCCTTCAAAGACCTGGGAAGGGCTGGCGGGTGGGCTCGTGTTTGGCGCGGGCTGTGGCGCGCTGATTGGCTGGCTGGGGGGGCGCCTGTCTTGCCAGAACTGGGTGTATGGCGCGGACTTGGCCTGGGGGCATTGATGGCTGTCATCTCGCCTTTTGGGGGGGATATCTTTTTGAGTATGCTCAAACGTGGCGCGGGCGTGAAAGACGCCGGCAAACTTCTGCCTGGCATCGGGGTATTATGGACCGTATCGACTCCTGGATTTGGGGGGGTATGACCGCGGCGTATTATTTTGTTTTGTTGCTGATTAGATAGCCGTTTTTAAGACAGATTTAGCGTCGAATGTATCTCGCATTTCTGCCCATAGCTAAGCGAGTTATTTTGCCATCCCTAACCATTTCACCGAGTACGGCTTCGATTGTTGATGGGCTTACATCCGGAAGAATTTTCTGAATGTCAGATTTTGAAATAGGCACCAAACTATTTAATACAGTGGCTTCAACGCGACCTTTTTTTTGTTATTCTTTTATCGCCGATTACCGCAAAACGCTTATCCAGTTCCTGGTAACAAATGTAGAGTGTTGAAATGAAATTTTGGTAAAAGGGTCGTAATTGTTCGCGTTCTCAGCCCAGCCTTGCGAAGATTGTCGCAAAGCTTCGTAATAGGCAGCTTTGTTTTTGTTAATTTGTTCTTCAAAGGATATGTATTGTCCGACATCAAAGCCGTTTTTATAGAGAAGCAACAATGATAAAAGTCGTGACATACGTCCGTTGCCATCTCTGAAGGGGGGGTGAATGCTAAGAAAATCGAGAATGACGCAAGGAATAAGTAAAAGCTGATTAGTTCGCGGATTGTCTTTTGCGTCAAGATAAGCTAACTCAAGTTGTTCCATGGTCGCGGGTGTTTCTGCGGCAGGAGTCGGCCTGAAACGGACCCTGCGCTGACCATGATGATCTATTTCCAGGATTACATTATCATCTTTCTTGTATTGCCCACTGAATTCATCACCAGCATAGGACATTAATACCCGATGAAGATTCAGAATATCTCTCTGCCTGAAATCTAATTGTGTATAGTTTGTATGGATAATATTTAAGGCATCGCGATAGCCTGCGATTCGGCTTCGTCATGGTTGAGTGGGGGGGCACTGTTTTGGTTGACTATTTCTACAATTCTTTGGTCGCTGGTGCTGATGCCTTCGATGGCATTTGAGCTTTTGACGGATTGCAATCTGGCAATATGTTCAAGTTCGGTATAGATGCTTTGATGCTCTGATTTTCTAAAATGAGCTGCTGTTTTAAGCGAATAAATCCCCGCGGTTAAATTGATAAACGATACAGGTAAATGTCCATCTTGCAAGAATGAGTAATCAAAAATTTTCATAGTGCTCTCCTAAACTGCCTATATTATAGCAAAAAAATGTGCAGATTAGTGTGTTAATGTGCACATTAAATGGCGATTAATAGGCAGTTTATGGGTAAAGATTGTAAAAAGGATAAGGATTTAACTCTTTTTTTGTCTTTACTTTGGTCGGGTTGGCTGTTTTTCGGGCCTGGCCGGCAAGGAAAGCTTTGAGATATTGCCCAGTGTAGCTTTCAGATACTTCTGCCACTTCTTCGGGTGTACCTTGCGCGATGACTTCGCCACCGCGTTTGCCACCTTCGGGGCCCATGTCGATAATCCAGTCCGCCACTTTGACGATATCCAGATTATGCTCAATGATGACCACAGTATTGCCTGTGTCGACCAGAGCCTGCAGGACTTTGATAAGCATGCTCACGTCTTCGGCGTGCAAGCCAACCGATGGCTCGTCAAGCACGTAAATGGTCTTGCCCGTGGCACGTCGCGAGAGTTCCTTGGCCAGTTTGACGCGTTGCGCTTCTCCACCGCTTAGGGTCGTAGCAGGTTGCCCCAGGCGCACATAGCCCAGGCCAACATCTTTGAGCGTTTGCAGTTTGCTCTTCAGGCGCGGGAAGGCGTCGAAAAAGGCCAGGGCTTCGCTGACCGTCATATCCAGCACGTCGGCGATGTTTTTGTCTTTAAAGCGCACTTGCAGGGTTTCGTGGTTATACCGTTTACCGTGGCAGACTTCGCATGGCACGTAGACATCGGGCAGGAACTGCATCTCGATTTTGAGTTGTCCTTCACCTGTGCAGGCTTCGCACCGTCCGCCGCGCACATTGAACGAAAACGCCCTTTTGATAGCCACGCATTTTGAGTCGGGCAGCGTGGCGAAAAGGTCGCGGATAGGGTCAAACAGTCCGGTATAGGTGGCGGGGGGGTTTGAACGGGGGGGTGTGCGTCCGATGGGGGGGATTGATCGATGTTGATGATTTTATCGAGATACTGCGTGCCTTCAATGCGCTTGTGTTTGCCGGCTTGAGTGTGCGCGCCCATCAGCTGGCGTGCCAGGGCGCCATAGAGCACGTCAACCATCAGGCTGGATTTGCCGGAGCCAGACACACCGGTGATACACACCAGCTTGCCCAGGGGGGAATGTCCACGGTCACGTTTTTAAGGTTGTTTTCGCTCGCGCCAACAATGCGCAAAGACTCACCTGAACCCTCGCGTCGTACCGAAGGCACGGGAATTTTCCGTCGTCCGCCCAGGTAATCGCCGGTGATGGAGCCGGGCGTGGCTTCAATATCAGCGGGTGTGCCTTCAGCGACCACTTCGCCACCATGCTCGCCGGCACCTGGACCAAGATCAATGACCCAGTCAGCGTTCATGATAGTTTCTTCATCGTGTTCAACCACCAGGACGGTGTTGCCCAAATCGCGCAAGCCTTTGAGCGTTTCAAGCAATTTATTGTTATCGCGCGGGTGCAATCCGATTGAAGGCTCGTCAAGCACGTAAAGCACGCCCATGAGTCTGGAGCCAACCTGGGTTGCCAGACGGATGCGCTGTGCTTCGCCACCTGAAAGCGAACTGGCGGAACGGTCAAGCGTGAGATAGTCCAGACCAACGTCAACCATAAAACCCAGGCGGGAC
>JMBV01000302.1_pt1 | contig 17178 bp, 25 predicted proteins | sample 616531 | NCBI WGS metagenome assembly JMBV01 (sample SAMN02727904, study PRJNA239997) | anaerobic digester metagenome | biome: anaerobic digester; isolation source: mesophilic anaerobic digester inoculated with municipal waste water sludge... | place: Germany: Bielefeld University, CeBiTec ...
GGGTTACATCCCTTGTTATGCAACCAGCTGCTGGAATTGGTGCAGCTTTAACGGCTATAGTAGGACAAAATATGGGGGCAGATCAAATAGATAGGGTAGTGGAAGCCTTTCATAAGGCAGTAAAAATTACATTAACCGTTGGTATAGTTGGATGTGGACTATTACTTATATTTGATAAACCAATAATTAACTTTTTTTATACAATCAAAGGATGATCCAGAAGTAATAACGGAAGGGATTAATTATCTAAAGTATATTTCTTATTCCATGCCATTTCTAGGTTTGTTTAGTGTATTTCAAGGAATATTTCAAGGATCCGGAAATACAAAATATTCCATGGCTATGGAAATAGGGAGATTATGGTTTGTAAGAATTCCAATGATATTATTATTTAAACATTTTACCAATATTGGATCTTCAGGAATATGGTTTTCCATGAGTTTTAGCAATGCTTTAGTTTGTGTATATGGATATTTGGTTTACAAGAAAGACGGATGGAAAAGGAGAGTTATAAGTACAGCTAATAGGATTTAATAATCTATGATGTTCCAATAGAATATCAATGGAGGATACTATTAGATTTACCATCTAAAAAAAGTGAAGTAATAATAATTTTTACAAAAAAAACAAGCTAAAATCATAAGGAGATCCTCAATTTCCATCTGATCCTGTTTGTGGTTCAGTTGGTATGCTTATCCAAATTTAGGAATTATTGTAGAACATCAAAGGGAAGTGGGCTTATAAATTAAAGTAGATTTATCTTTAATCCATTGAGGAAGATTTTCATAATCCTTTTCAATGATTTTTTTCTTATCTATACTTAGTAAGCTTATATCTATAGATGTGATATAATAATGTTTGTACATAATAGATGTTTAGATTGAGAGGAAAAGATATGAATCTTATAAATGTAGAAAAAGTTTCAAAATCATATGTAGAAAAGATTTTGCTAAACAATATTTCCTTCGGAATAAATGAAGGAGATAAAATAGGTTTTATTGGCATAAATGGTACAGGAAAAACCACCTTATTAAAAATATTAGCTGGCATAGAAGAACCAGATTCAGGTAAAATAATTAGAAACAATAATATAAACATAGAATACCTTCCGCAAAATATAGATTTTGATCCAAGTGCTAAAGTTATAGAACAGGTTTTTAGAGGGATTTCAAAAAATATAGTTACACTCAGAAAATATGAGGAAGCCATATCAAATCCTAAAAGTTCCAAAGAGGAGATAATAAAATTATCTCAAGAAATTGATAGCATGAATGGATGGGGGGGATTAGAGAATGAGGCCAAGACAGTGCTCACCAAGCTTGGGATAAATAATTTTGATGAAACAATAGAACATTTATCTGGAGGACAAAGGAAGAGAGTAGCACTTGCATCTGCCCTTATTAATCCTTCCGATTTATTAATATTAGATGAACCTACAAACCATTTAGATAATGAAACTATAGATTGGTTAGAAGGGTATTTATCTAAGAGGAAAGGTGCTCTTTTAATGATAACCCATGATAGGTATTTTCTAGATAGGATAGTTAATCAAATTATAGAATTAGATAAAGGAAATCTTTATAGCTACAATGGGAACTATGGCTATTTCCTAGAAAAGAAAGCAGAGAGAGAAATGATGGAAATATCTTCAGAACAAAAAAAAGACAATCCTTATATAGAAAAGAATTAGCTTGGATGAAACAAGGTGCAAAAGCTAGAAGTACAAAACAAAAAGCTAGAATACAAAGATTTAACGTATTAGAGAATAATGCCCTTGATATGAATAAAGAAGAACTGGACATATCTGTAGCAGCTTCTAGATTGGGTAGGAAAATTATTGAGATAAACAATATCTCTAAAACGTATGATGGTGTTGAACTAATCAAGGATTTCACTTACACAATATTAAGGGATGATAGAGTAGGAATACTAGGACCAAATGGCATAGGTAAATCTACTTTATTGAATATAATTTCAGGGAAATTAGAACCGAATTCTGGGACTATAGAAATTGGAAAAACTGTTAAACTAGGTGTATTTTCTCAAGAAACCACTGACTTAGATAAGGAACAAAGAGTTATAGAGTATATTAGAGAGGGTGGAGAGTTCGTAGCCACTCAAATGGTACTAAAATATCAGCCTCACAAATGCTAGAGAAGTTTTTGTTTTCTAAGGATTTGCAGTGGATCCCAATAGGAAAACTTTCTGGTGGTGAAAAGAGAAGACTTTACCTATTGCGAGTATTGATGGAATCACCAAATGTTTTATTATTAGATGAACCCACAAATGATTTAGATATACAGACACTAACTATATTGGAAGATTATATAGATGATTTTCCAGGGGCTGTGGTTATAGTTTCTCATGATAGATATTTATTAGATAAAACAGTTGATAAAGTATTTGTATTTGAAGGCAATGGGGGAAATAGTGCAGTATACTGGAAATTACGCATATTTTAAAGAAAATAAATTAGAGGAAGAAAAAGATAAAAAGGAGAAATCTCCTAAAAAAAAGAAAAGATAAAAGAAACTAGAAAAACTATAAAACTTTCATACAATGAACAAAGAGAATGGGATATTATTGATGATGTAATAGAGGATTTAGAATCCCAAGTAGACAATATAAATAAGGATATTGAAAAAGCTTCAAGAGACTATATTAAATTAGAAGAATTATTAAAGGAAAAGGCAAAACTAGAACATCAATTGGAAGACAAAATGGAAAGATGGGTCTATTTATCAGAATTAGTAGAAAAGATTGAAAATCAATGAACTTAATGAAAGGATGTTTCTATGAGTAAAATAGTAGTATTGGCAGAAAAACCTTCAGTAGGAAGAGATATAGCACGCGTGTTAAAATGCAATAAAAAAAAGGAAATGGATACTTAGAAGGAAATAAATATATTGTAACTTGGGCATTAGGGCATTTAGTTACCCTTGCTGAGCCAGATGAATATAACCGAAGATATAAAACATGGAAATTAGAAGATTTACCTATACTTCCAAAGGAAACAAAGTTAGTGGTAATAAAGCAAACATCAAAACAATTTTATGCTGTACAAGCACAAATGAGAAGAAAAGATGTAGACAAGATTATAATTGCCACAGATGCAGGTAGAGAAGGAGAATTAGTAGCTCGTTGGATTATAGAAAAAGCTAATATAAAGAAACCTATTCAAAGATTGTGGATTTCTTCAGTAACTGATAAAGCTATTAAAGAAGGGTTTAATAATTTAAAAGATGGTAAGAATTGCGAAAGCCTATATGAATCCGCCCAAGCAAGAGCAGAGGCTGACTGGATAGTAGGAATTAATGGTACAAGGGCGCTTACTGTAAAATATAATTCCCAATTGTCATGCGGTAGAGTTCAAACTCCTACATTAGCAATAATTGCACAAAGGGAAGAGGAAATAAAAAGGTTTAAACCTAGAGATTATTATGGAATAAAAGCTACAACAAGAGATTTAGAACTTATATGGAGAGATAAAAATAATAATACAAGAAACTTTAATAAAGATAATGTGGATAAGATATTGCAATCTATAGAAGGTAAGGATGCAAAAGTAATAGAAGTAGATAAACTTTATAAAAAAAACCTATTCTCCAGGATTATATGATTTAACAGAACTTCAAAGAGATGCAAATAGAATATTCGACTTTACTGCAAAAGAAACTCTATCTATTATGCAAAACCTATATGAAAGGCATAAAATACTAACTTATCCTAGAACAGACTCAAAACATTTATCAGAAGATATGGTGGATACATTAAAAGATCGGGTTAAGAGCATTAATATAGAACCATATAAAAAAAATTTGCATCATATATAATAAGTAAGCCAATAATAACTAATAAATCCTTTGTAGATAATAAAAAGTTACAGATCACCATGCAATAATTCCAACTGAGGAAAGAGTAAGATTGTCCGAGTTGAACAATAAGGAAAGAAAAATCTATGATTTAGTAGTTAAAAGATTTCTAGCAGTCCTATACCCACCTTTTGAATATGAGCAAACAACGATTCATACTAAAATAGGGGGGGAAGAAAAATTTATAGCAAAGGGTAAGAGAGTCATTAAAGAAGGTTGGAAAGAAGTATATTCAAATATTTATGAAGACGATAGTAATGAGGAAGATATAAGAGATCAAAAGTTACCATTGATAAATAAAGGTGATATATTAAAAATAAAAACCTTAAACCAAACAAAGGGAAAAACAAGACCACCATCATATTTGAATGAAGGAACATTACTTTTAGCTATGGAGAATCCAGCAAAGTATATGGAAAATCAAAATAAAGGATTAGCTAAGATATTAGATGAAACTGGTGGTATAGGAACTGTAGCTACAAGGGCAGATATTATAGAAAAACTATTTAAATCTTTTTTTTGATTGAAAACAGGGGGAAAAGATATCTTAATTACAGGAAAAGGAAAACAACTTTTAGATTTAGTACCGGAAGATTTGAAATCACCAGCCTTAACAGCACAGTGGGAAAAGAAATTAAGCTTAATCGAAGAAGGAAAATTAAATAGAAAGACATTTATCAATGAGATAAAAGAGTATTCTAAATCAATTGTCAAAGAAATTAAAATAAGTGAAGAAGAGTTTAAACATGATAATTTAACTAGAACTAAATGTCCCGATTGCGGAAAATATATGTTAGAAGTAAAAACTAAAAGAGGAAAAATGTACGTATGCCAAGATAGGGAATGTGGTCATAGAATCAATATTTCTCAACTTACAAATGCTAGGTGTCCTAATTGCAGAAAAAGACTAGAATTAAGGGGGGGACAAGGAGAAGGACAAATATTTACTTGCGTATGTGGTTATAGAGAAAAATTATCTACTTTTAATGAAAGGAAAAAGAAGGAAAAAAAACAGATTAGGAAAGAAAGAAATATCAAAATATTTAAAAGAACAAAAAAAAGAGCAATGAGCCTTTAAATACAGATTTAGCAGATGCGTTATCAAAATTAAAGCTATAGGGAAAAATTATATGGAGAATATCATAGGAAAGTATATTTTCTATTTTTAAAACATAGGTTTTGTGATAGAATAAACTTAAGAAAGAACTAAAGAGGTGCGAAATGATAGAATTAGGCGAAATGCAAGAATTAATAATTAAAAGATTTACATCAGTTGGAGCTTTTCTTAATGAAGAAAGGGAAGAGGATGAAGATATTTTACTTCCAAAGGCTCAAATTCCCAAGGATGCAAAAGTGGGAGATAAAGTAGAAGTCTTTGTATACCATGATTCAAAGGATAGACTTATAGCTACGATCAATAGACCAAAGGTAACATTAGGAGAAATTGGACATTTAATGGTTGCAGATACTACTAAAGTAGGTGTATTTTTAGATTGGGGGGGATTAGAAAAGGATTTATTTTTACCCTTTGCTGAAACTGTAGGTTCACTGGAAAAGGGTAAAAAGTATCTAGTGGGTGTTTATGTTGATAAATCTGGTAGATTATGTGGTACAATGAAGATAAAAGATATGCTTAGGATAGATTCCCCCCTTATAAAGAAAATGATATAACGAAGGGAACAATCTATAGTATAAACAAAAACATAGGGGGGGCTTTTGTAGCAGTAGATAATAGATATGATGGTCTTATTCCGAATAAAGAGCTTCTTGGAGTATATGAAGTAGGGGAAATTCTAGAAGTAAGGATAAATAGAGTATTAGAAGACGGAAAATTAGATTTAAGCCTAAGGGATAGATCATATATTCAAATGGATACAGATGGAAAAACTATACTAGAAAAATTGAGAGAGAATGGTGGAAAGCTATATTTAAATGATAAAAGTTCACCTGAACAAATTAGAAAAGAATTAAAGATGAGTAAGTCAGGATTTAAAAGAGCAGTAGGTGGATTATTAAAAGAAAGAAAAATAGAATTTATAAAAGATGGAATAAAATTAAGGGAATAAGTAAAAGATTGATGAAAATATGAAATACTTTTGTCTATACAAAGACGTTCTATTATGTTATTATAATATAATTGCATATTAGAACGTTAAATATTTTTGTATTCAGGAGGTCATAAATGAAGTTTTGGAAAGATAAGATATTTTTAAAATCAATGTTGTCAATTGCTATACCTATAGCATTACAAAATTTAATAACATCATCCTTAAATATGGTGGATACTTTAATGATTAGTAGCCTGGGAGAATCCAGTATAGCAGCAGTAGGTTTAGCAAATCAAGTATTCTTTTTTTTATGCACTTATAAACTTTGGAATCAATAGTGGTTCTTCAATATTTATATCTCAATATTGGGGGGGTAGAGAAGATATTTTAGCATAAGAAAGGTATTAGGATTGTCAGTATCCTTAAGTACAATAACAGGAATTATATTTACTTTAGGAGCTTTCTTTTTCCCCCCCGAATTTATTATGGGAATATTTATTAAAGAGCCTGAAGTTGTTAAATTAGGAGCAGATTATTTAAGAATAGTATCCTTATCATATATAATAACTGCTATAGGCTTTGCTTATAGTATATCTTTAAGAAGCACAGGCAGGCCTAAGGTTCCAATGATGGTTTCTGCCATATCCTTTGTAACTAATACAGTATTTAATTATTTATTAATCTTTGGAAAGTTTGGTTTCCCACAATTAGGGGGGGTAAAGGGAGCGGCCTGGGGGGGAACTTTAATAGCAAGGATCGTAGAAATCATATTCATACTATATATAGTATATTCTACTAATGGGCCTTTGGCAGCTAGTCCTAAGGAGCTATTAGATTGGAATAAGGAATTTGTAAATAAATACTTAAATACTATTTCACCAGTTATATTAAACGAAACATTTTGGTCATTGGGACAAGTAATGTATTCCATAGCATATGCAAGAATCGGCAAAGAAGCTACAGCAGCTATACAATTAACTACTACAATACAAAATATATTCTTTGTATTAGTTAGAGGACTTGCCAATGCCTGTGCTGTAATGGTTGGAAATAAAATAGGGGGGCTGGAGATAAGGAAGAAGCCTATGAATATGCTATACAGTTTTTAACCCTTTCAACTTTAATAGGATTAATATTCGGTGTAATAATGGCATTAACACCAGATTTAACTCTAAAAGTATTTAAAAACTTAGAGCCTAATCTTTATGAAATTACTAGAAAACTATTAGTAATAATGGGATTATCATTCTTTATTAGAACATATAATTCAACAGCAATAGTTGGAGTTTTAAGAGGTGGCGGGGGGGATACAAGGTTTTCTATGTTTTTAGAAATGGGAGCAGTATGGCTAGTAGGTGTACCTTTAGCATTTTTTTGGAGCATTGGTTTTAAAGTGGCCAGTATATTTTGTATTGCCATTAGTAATATTAGAGGAAGTAGTAAAATTTTCTCTCTCTTTACCAAGAATTTTATCTAAGAAATGGATTAAAGATGTAACATAGTGGAAAATACCCTAATTATATAGGGTATTTTTTTAATATATAGGGTATATATATTAAAAAGAATAGGGGGGGGTGTATTTAGTGTATAGGAAAATAGAAAAATACTTTTCTGGGAAATTAACAAGTGATGGTGCAGGTGTAAAACTACATCGTGTTTTTGGATACTATGAAATACCAGAATTTGATCCTTTTTTAATGATGGATTTTTTTTGATTCAGAGGACCCAAATGATTATATTAAGGGATTTCCTTGGCATCCCCCCCATAGGGGAATCGAAACTATTACATATTTAATTTCTGGGGGAAATTGAGCATGGAGATAGTTTAGGAAATACAGGAGTAATAAAGGATGGAGATTGTCAATGGATGACTGCAGGGTCAGGTATATTGCATCAGGAAATGCCTAAAGAGAGCCCCCCCAAGATGTTAGGGACTCAAATTTGGTTAAATCTTCCTAGAAAAAAAACAAGATGACAGAACCTAAATATAGAGATATTACTAAAGACATGATACCAGTTTATGAAGATGATAATATGAAGGTTCATATCATTGCAGGGGGGGAATTTAAGGGATTACATGGTCCCCTTGAAGTAATAGAAACAAAACCTATATTTCTTGATATAGAATTAGGTCCAAATAGGGAATTTATTTATGATCTAGATTCATCTTTAAAGGCCTTTATATTTTTAGTAGAAGGAGAAGCAAACTTTAATGTAAATAAAGAAGAATTAATATCTTCTCCTAAAGGTGTACTATATGGTGAAGGGAGTTCCATAAAAATAAATACAAAAGATAATAAAGGAAGATTTTTTTCTATTAGCAGGAAAACCACTTAATGAGCCAATAGCATGGGGGGGTGGTCCAATAGTTATGAATACAAAAGAAGAACTGAACTTAGCTTTTGAAGAGCTAGATAAAGGTACATTTATAAAAAAATAAATAATAAAACTTACATCGGACAAGGGAATAGTATGTCTGATGTAAGTTTTTTTTGCATTAATAGCTAAAATTTAAATTATTTAGGATTTAGTCTTGCAAAATAATGAAATATGTCATACTATATCTTCATATAGTACGATATAAATCGAGGGGGGGAGATGATATATTGAGTATACTAAATATATATATTATATCGGATTCATTAGGAGAAACAGGAGCTTTAGTTGCAAAAGCAGCTATATCTCAATTTAAAACAGAGAATTATAAGATTAAGAGATTTCCATATGTCTATGAGATAGATAAATTAAAGGAAATACTTGATGAGGCTGCCAGTGTAGATAATTCAATTGTTGTTTATACACTAGTAGATGAAGTTTTAGTTGGATATATTAAGGAATATGAACTAAAGACAGGACTTTCCACTCTTGATTTAATGACTCCCTTTTTAGATGCTTTTAGTGAAAAAAATTGGAATTAAACCTTCTAGAGAACCAGGTATTATACGTAAGCTAGATGAAGCATATTTTAGAAAGGTAGAAGCCATAGAATTTGCAGTAAAATATGATGATGGAAAGGACCCAAGGGGGGGTATAAAAAAAAGCAGATATTGTTTTAATAGGAGTGTCTAGAACTTCAAAAACTCCTTTATCTATGTACTTAGCCAATAGAAATATTAAAGTTGCAAATGTGCCTTTAGTTATTGAAATTCAGCCTCCAAAGGCTATATTTGAAATACCATCAAAGAAAGTTATAGGCCTCACTAATTCTCCAGAAAATTTAAATCAAATTAGAACTGAAAGATTAAAAGCATTAGGATTAGGTGGCGGTGCAAACTATGCAAGTCTTGAAAGGATACTTGATGAATTAGAGTATGCAGAGAAAATTATGAAAAAAAATAGGTTGCCCAATAATAGATGTATCCAATAAAGCCATTGAAGAGACTACGGAAATAATCTTATCCTTATTAAGGAAAAATGGTGTAAGTTTTGATGGATAGTAATGTAAAAAAACTTATTTAGGAGTGAGTTTATGAAGAATAAATATGTATATAGTTTTAAAGAAGGTTCAAAGGAAATGAAAGACCTATTAGGGGGTAAGGGATCAAATTTAGCAGAAATGACTAATATAGGCTTACCAGTACCGCCAGGATTTACAATAACAACAAAGGCCTGCATTAGATTTTATGAAGAAAATAAACAACTTTGGGATGATTTATTATCTCAAATAAGTCTTTATCTTGAGAAATTGGAAAAAGAATTAGATAAAAAGTTTTCCGATGAAAATAATCCACTTCTTTTATCTGTTCGTTCAGGAGCTGTAATCTCCATGCCAGGAATGATGGATACAATACTTAATCTTGGATTAAATGATATTTCTGTAAAGGGATTAGCAAAATCCACAGGTAATGAAAGATTTGCTTATGATAGTTATAGAAGATTTATTCAAATGTTTTCCGATGTAGTAATGGATATTCCTAAAGTTAGATTTGACTCTATACTGGAAAATATGAAGGAAGAAAAAGAAGTAGAGTTAGATACCGAATTGGATTCCAAGGATCTTAAATTGCTTGTTGAAAAGTATAAAGATGTGTATTTTGAAGAAATAAAGGAAGAATTTCCACAACATCCAATGAAACAATTAGAATTAGCTATAAAAGCAGTATTTCAATCTTGGAGTAATCCTAGGGCTATAATATATAGAAAACTAAATAGTATACCAGATAATCTTGGAACAGCAGTTAATGTACAATCAATGGTATTTGGAAATATGGGAGATACATCAGGAACTGGAGTTGCATTTACTAGAAATCCTTCCACTGGAGAAAATAAACTATTTGGAGAATATTTAATAAATGCTCAAGGAGAAGATGTGGTAGCGGGAATTAGAACACCTAGTCATATATCAGAATTAAAAGATATTATGCCCCCCCATGTATATGAAGAGTTTGTAGACTATACTCATATTCTAGAAAAACATTATAAGGATATGCAAGATATTGAATTTACAATTGAAAATGGGAAACTCTATATACTTCAAACGAGAAATGGTAAAAGAACTATACAATCTGCAATTAAGGTAGTTACAGATTTAGTAAATGAAGGCCTAATTACTAAGGAAGAAGCTATTTCCAGAATAGAACCTAATCAGCTTAATCAAGTGCTTCACTTGACTTTTGACCCAAAGGCACTAGAAGAAGCTCAAGTAGTAGCAAAGGGATTGGCAGCATCTCCAGGAGCTGCTTCAGGAAAGGTGTATTTCAATGCTGATGATGTAGTAGCAGCAAAACAAAGGGGAGAAAAAGTCATTTTAGTTAGATTGGAAACATCTCCAGAAGATATAGAGGGAATGGTATCAGCAGAAGGCATTCTTACAGCTCGAGGTGGTATGACTTCTCATGCAGCAGTTGTAGCAAGAGGCATGGGGAAATGCTGTGTATCAGGATGCAGCGAAATAAGAGTTGATGAAGACAACAAAGTCATAAAAATAAATGATTTAATCATAAAAGAAGGAGATTATATATCCATTGATGGAAGTACTGGAGTAGTGTATTTAGGTGAAATAGAAAAGATACAACCAAGTTTAAGTGGAAGTTTTGCAGAATTTATGACTTGGGTAGACGAAATTAGAACTATGAAAGTACGAACCAATGCAGATACTCCAAGGGATGCTGCCCAAGCTATAAAATTTGGTGCAGAAGGGATTGGATTATGTAGAACAGAGCATATGTTTTTTTTGGAGAAAAAAAGGATATCCCATGTTAGAAAAATGATAGTATCCAATAGTATTGAAGAAAGAAAAGCTGCCCTAGAGGAATTACTTCCTTTACAAAGAAAGGATTTCTTCGATATATATAAAGTTATGGATGGTAGACCTGTAACTATTAGATTATTAGATCCACCATTACATGAATTTATCCCAAATAAAGAAGAGGATATTAAGGACCTTGCCAAATCAATGAATATAGAATATACGGATTTAATAGATAGAATTGCAGAATTAAAGGAAGTCAATCCTATGCTAGGACACAGGGGGGGATGTAGATTGGCAATAACTTATCCAGAAATATACAGAATGCAAATAAGAGCTATTATGGAAGCTGCAATAGATATAAAAGAAGAGGGATATAGCATATATCCAGAAATAATGATACCTTTAGTAGGGCATGTTGAAGAATTAAAATATGTTAAGAGAGAGTTATTAGAGGAAATAGGTTTAGTATTTGAAGAAAGAGATAATGAAGTTGAATATATGATAGGTACAATGTTAGAAGTACCAAGGGCAGCTATAACTGCTGATGAAATAGCAACTGAAGCAGAATTTTTCAGCTTTGGGACAAATGATCTTACTCAAATGGGATTTGGATTTTCAAGGGATGATGCATCTAAATATTTAGATGAGTATGTAAAAAAAGGGTATTCTTCAAAATAGTCCATTTGAGACAATTGATAGAAAAGGCATAGGAAAACTTATGGAAATAGCCATAGAACTAGGTAAAAAAACTAGGCCAGATATTAAGCTAGGAATATGTGGAGAACATGGCGGAGAACCAAATTCTGTAGAATTTTGTTACGAAATAGGATTAGATTATGTATCTTGTTCACCATATAGAGTTCCTATAGCTAAGTTAGCAGCAGCTCAGGCAACATTAAAATAATAAAATAATAGGCCTTCGCTATATTACAGCGAAGGCCTTATACTATCTTGGAATACAAATAGTTTGACCGATTTGTAGCCTATTGGGATCTACCCCCCCTGGATTAGCTTTCATAATGGCATCTACTGTTGTATTATATCTACTTGCTAAATTATAAAAAGTGTCTCCAGCTTTTACTGTATAAGAAAAAGTGCCACTAGGACAAGTAGTTGGAGGTGGTACAGTGCCACAATTTACTCCCAAAGCAGTCCAAGTTTTGACACCAACTATACCATCTGGAACTAAATTTCTGCTTTTTTTGAAAAGATATAACTGCTGCTTGAGTTTGATTTCCAAAGATGCCGTCAATTGGACCAGGATTAAAGCCAAAACTTAGTAATCGTTGCTGTAAATCTACAACATATGCTCCTCTACTTCCTAATCTTAAAGTAGGGCAAGGGTGAGTAGGTGGTGGAGTAGGTGTAGGTGAAGGAATACAAATAACTTGACCTATAAAAGTCTATTAGGATCTACCCCCCCTGGATTAGCTTTTTCAATGGCATCTACTGTAGTATTAAATCTATTTGCAAGATTAAAAAAAGGTATCTCCAGCTTTTATAGTATAAGGAGTACTTCCAGGCAAACAAGTACTTTGATTATAAACCATAATTAATATCCTCCTTTATATTGAAAATCTTTCATTGAACACATTACATTATATTCAGTAAAAATATATCTGTTCTTATTTCCTACAAGAAAAGACATAGAATAGGGATATAGTTTAATAGTACATGCATATCAACCCCATAAAGAATACAATAAATAAGAATTAAAAAAAATCAAAGCTAAAATAAAGGGGGGGAAATTAAGGATGTGGGTGACAAGACTTACACTGATATTGGTACTACTATCTACAACTATAAATAATGGATTAGCACAAGAAGAACAGGTAATTATCCAAGAAGGAATATATGAAGAAGAAACATATAAAGAAATAGCAGAAATTCCAGAGATTATAAAGTTTGAAATTCAAGGCTTAACATTAAGTGAGGGAATAGTTAGTGAAGAGGTTTTAAGAATTAAAGGGTTTTTAAAGGAAAAAGGATATATAGATAATATAGAGCATGGATATTACTTTGATTTTAAAACCAAAGAAGGAATAATCAAATATCAAGAAGATAATGGGTTAATACCTGATGGGAAAATTGGTAAAAATACATATGACAAAATAAATAAAGATATGGAAACAGAGAATATCAATATTCCAGCAATAGAAATTATATTTAATAGTCAAATTCCCAAAGGATATTATATACTAATAAATAAAGATAATAATACTTTATATCATCTAAAAGGTGAAGAAATTGTAAATAAATATCATATAGGTACAGGGAAGCTTCCTGAACTTACCCCTGAGGGAAAATTTACCATAGTAAACAAGGTGAAAAATCCAGCTTGGGGGGGAGGAGCAGGAAGACATAGACCAGTAAGAGGTGGGGGGGCTCCAAATAATCCCTTAGGGAAAAGATGGATGGGGGGGCTTAATATAAAAGGTGGCTCTATGTATGGAATACACGGTAACTCTGATAAAAATAGCATAGGAAGGTATATATCCTTAGGATGTATTAGGATGTTTAATGAAGATGTAGAAAACTTATATGAGTTAATAGAGATAGGTATTCCAGTTTGGGTTGGTAGTGAAGAAAAACTTAAGGATTTTGGTATATTATTTAAATGGGAAATAAATAATTGTAATAGTCAATAATATGATAAAATATTTACAGAAGAAAAAGTGATAATTACAGGAGGATACATATGGCAATTGATTTAGGAAATATTATAGAGGGAGAAATCATTGATTTTACCCATGAGGGAAATGGAGTATTGAAAATAGATAATTTTGCAATATTTGTTCCAGGAGGGATAATAGGAGACAAAGTAAAGGTTGAAATAAAGCAAATAAAAAGGAATTATGGTATAGGTTCAATAATAGAGATTATTAAGCCTTCAAAAGACAGGATAGATCTTGAATTTAACTTAATAGAAGCAAAGGGTGGAATTCCATTAATAGAGTATAAATATGAGAAGCAATTGAAGTGGAAAAGAGATAAAGTAAAAATAGATTTACATAAGATTGCAGATTTAAAACAAGCAGAAGTTAAAGAAACTATAGGTATGGATGATCCCTTTAAATATAGAAATCATGTACAAATTCCAGTAGGACAAAGAGGTGAAGAACCAATTATAGGGTTTTATGAAGCTAATAGTAGAAATATAGTGGATATGGACAGTAGTATTCTTCAACCTGATATAGGCAATATAATCATAGATATAATTAGAAAATGGATGAAGAAATACAAGATAAAAGCTTATGATAAAAAAATCTAAAAAGGGAATCCTAAGGCATATTGGCATAAGGATTAATAGAGATAATCAGGCTATGGTAATTTTAGTTACAGGAAACAATAATTTACCTAAAAAAAGAAGAGCTAATAGAAGAACTAAAAAAAAGAAAGTATAGTAAGTATCTATCAAAATATTAATAAATCTAATACTTCAATGACCTATGGTAGAGAATATAGAAAACTATATGGTGAAGATACTCTACTGGATTATATAGGAGAGTATAAGTTTAATATATCACCTAATTCTATTTTCCAAGTCAATAGAACTCAAGCTGAAGTTTTATATAGTAAAGTAATCGATTATTTGGAATTAGATAAGGATGATATAGTCTATGACTTGTATTGCGGTATAGGAACTATTTCACTATATATAGCTGATAAAGCTAAAAAGGTATATGGAATAGAAATAGTCAAAGAAGCTATAAATGACGCAAAAGAAAATGCCAAACTAAATAATATAACAAATGTAGAATTTATTGTTGGCAAAGCAGAAGAGATATTTTCTAAGATGATGAAACGAGGAATAAAGGGGGGGAATAAAGTAGTCATAGATCCACCAAGAAAAGGCTGTGAAAAAGAAGTATTAGAAGGAATGGTAAAATTAAATCCAGAAAGAATAGTATATGTATCCTGTAATTCTACTACTATGGCCAGAGATATAAAGTATTTAGTAGGAAATAGCTATGTAGTGAAAGAAGTGCAACCAGTAGATATGTTTCCCCATAGTGCTCACGTTGAGGCAGCAATACTGATGACGTATTGTGGTTCGAGGGACAAATAATAGGGATTGACCACAACATGTAGTGGTTTGGGGGGGATGAAAAAAGGGTCAAAAATCGGAGGAAAAACACCCTTTTTGACCCTTTAAAATAGGGCATTTGACAGATGACATTGGATAATTGGAGATATTTAAGAGAATTGGTTAAAGTTGGTTGATAAAATGATAGGGGGGGAATTATATACTATAGGTGAACATTTATAAATATATGTGGAATGAAATTACTTATATTTAATTTATTTTGCCAAAGTTATGATAAGGTTTTAGTGGGGGGGTGTTTATAATGACTTTTACTATATTCGGTTTAGGCTTTTTAATTCAAGCGGTTTTTAATGCATTAGGGAAAAACACTTTTCTTGGAAAAGAGTACCGTAATTCTGAGAAGGGCAGAATATACCAACGTAGTATGGTATTTCCATTAATGATTCTCGGTTGTGGTTGGTCTTTCTTAGGTACAATATATTATGCTGTATATCAAGGAAATGATTCTACCTCGTTTTATATTTGGTTAGCTGTTGTTACAATTCCTATATTTATATGGCTTGCAGTAAATAAATATAAATTCAAAAAGAGATTCTAATGATTAATATTATACGAACCAAATATTATTTATGGTTAATATAATTTAAATATTAATTACAGATTGTTTTTAGTGAAGATAATCATATATTATGACAAACTCAACACTATTTACGGTATAGGTGTAAGGCTTAATCTTAGCCATTCCCAGTTTTACACAATAGCAATTATGACAAACCAAGAAAGCTGTTTAACAATTGGCTTTACTAGTGTAGGGCAGGTTTTGATACTTTGTCTCTTTTATTTTGTAATATAGGTTTGTCATAGTATGGGATACGATATAGGTATGTAAAACTAAAAATTTAATAAAGAAAATGAAATGGCGAAGTTTTAAGGTCGAAAAACGACCAAAGAAACTTCGCCTTTTTTTATGTCTAAAAACAGAAAGAAAGGGTTGAGAACAATGTCAAAATTATTTATGTATGGTACATCCTTGGAGGGAATAGAGCAATTAATGGTCATGGTTCCTAACTTCCATCCAAGAAGAAGTGGTATAGTTATCAATAATTATTTTAATTGTAAGGGAGGTGTAAAGGATTGCAACTGCAATGTTATTAATGTTAGTAAAGTCTTGGACAAATGTGGATACATTGGTTCAGATTTCAAAGTGAATGTGGATAACAAAAGATATAAAGACTCAGTAATGGAGTGCTTTGGGAAAATTAAAAATAATTCTTTAAGAGAGAGATTAAAGGAACTTGGTAAAAGTTTTAAGGGCGAAATATTTTTTTAATTATCAGCACGAGGAAAGATTCTATAATTTTCTGCAAGAAGAGAACTGTGGGATAGATAATATATCATCAAGATGTCTTGCTATTCTTTTTCTTTTATCTGCTGATAAAAACCTATGGAGAAACTCAGAGGAAATACTAAAGAATAATAGGATTGACCTTAAAAATATTTGCCTTAAAGATACAGATACAAATACCTATGCCCTATACCAAACTGCAAAGACCCTATCAACTGGGAAGGAATGTATAAGAATTAATGAACTAGCAGATAGGAATTTAATAGATGATTATATATTTAAAGCAATAATTAACTCTGCCTTAATCAATAGATATGGTGCAGAGTTATTTTTAATTAATAAATAGAATGGAGGAAAAGGATGAACATAACTATTAAGAAATCAAGAGATGTTGATAAAAGAAAAACCATATGGCTACCAATGGAGGAATAAGAACTAGAGGAAGTATGTAATGAACTAGGAATAGAAATGACAGCAGAGCCAAATTGTTATATAGAAGATGCCAGGGATGAAAGATTTTTAAATACCCTAGCAGATGACAATGTAAATATAGATGAGTTAAACTATCTAATGAAAAGATTGGATGGTTTTGATTCAAGGGAGATAGATAAATTCTATGCAGTGGCCTTTGTAGAGAATATAAATCTATGGCTGATTTAATAAACCTAAGTTTT
>JMBV01000303.1_pt1 | contig 17085 bp, 29 predicted proteins | sample 616531 | NCBI WGS metagenome assembly JMBV01 (sample SAMN02727904, study PRJNA239997) | anaerobic digester metagenome | biome: anaerobic digester; isolation source: mesophilic anaerobic digester inoculated with municipal waste water sludge... | place: Germany: Bielefeld University, CeBiTec ...
GTGGAATTTATAAGGCCTCTTATATACCAATGGCAGAAGGAGCAGCTAGAAATAAATATGGAGATATTCCAGAAGAAGCAGTAGAGGATATAAAGGGAATGTCAGCTGCAGTTGAGAATTATGGCAATTTCTACGGGCAAAATGTATTTATAGCTGCTGGTGGGGTACTTTTAATAGTAGGAACATTAAATGAACTGGGAGTTCAAGTTACAGAAAAAGAAGTGGCAAATGCCTCTATACCTATAGCTATAATTGCAGTATTGTTAGCAATTATTCAATTTAGAATATATGATAAAAAAATTGATAGACTTGTGGCGAAGAATAAATAATTTAAGGTAGGTGATAATATTGGCATTGGAAATATTATATATATTATCTGGAATAGTATCCTTAATAACTGGAATATATTCCTTTAGAGATGATAGTTTAGAAACTAGATTTGGAACAGGGCTTTTTTTGGGTAATACTTTCTATAACATTTATATTTGGAAGAATTTTGCCTGCAAAATTTGTTGGAATATTAGTACTTTTAATGGGAGTGTTGACTGCGACAAAACAGGTAAAAATAGGAAGCTTTAAAGAAGTTAGTGAAGAATTTAAAATAAAAAAATCAAAAGCAATAGGGAATAAATTATTTATTCCAGTATTAAGTATTGCTATATTTGCTTTTGTTATTGGTCAATTCACATCCCTTGGGGGATTGGTGGGAATGGGTATTGGTGCTATTGTTGCTACAATATCTGGACTTATTATAACTAAAGCTAGTGCTAATGAAGCTATAGAAGAAGGCAATAGGTTACTTCAACAAGTAGGTCCTTTTTCCATACTTCCTCAATTATTAGCAGCTTTAGGAGCATTATTTAATGCAGCTGGAGTAGGTGAAGTTATAGCTAGTGGTATTTCAAAGGCAATACCTACAGGAAATATAGTATTTGGGGGTTATAGCTTATTGTGTTGGGATGGCTGTGTTCACTATGATAATGGGAAATGCTTTTGCTGCCTTTGCAGTTATAACAGCAGGTATTGGAATTCCCTTTGTATATAATCAAGGGGGGGCAAATCCAGCTATAGCTGGAGCATTGGCATTAACTGCTGGATACTGTGGTACCCTACTTACCCCCTATGGCTGCAAATTTTAATATAGTACCTGCAGCAATACTTGAAATAAAAGATAAAAATAAAGTTATAAAAACTCAAGCACCAATAGCATTAATACTATTAGCTATACACATAGTACTTATGCTAGTTTGGGCATTTTAGGGAGGTTTTAAAATGAAGATATTAGTTACTGGATTTGACCCATTTGGAGGGGAAAGTGTAAATCCTGCTTATGAAGCAGTAAAAAGGTTGGATAATAATATTGCTGGAGCAGAAATTGTAAAAGTAGAAATACCTACAGTATTTAGAAAATCTATAAACAAATTAGATGAAGCTATTGAAAGAGAAAATCCAGATATAGTTATATGCGTAGGGCAAGCTGGTGGAAGGTTTGATATAACTGTTGAAAGAGTAGCCATAAATATAAGTGATGCATCTATAGAAGATAATGAAGGAAACATGCCTATAGATGAACCAATATTTGAAGATGGAGAGTCAGCATATTTTTCACAACTCCCTATAAAAGCTATGGTTCAAAAAAATAAGAGAAGGGGGCATTCCTGCTAGTGTATCAAATACCGCTGGAACTTACGTATGTAACCACATTATGTATGGACTACATTATTTAATAGACAAAAAAAATATCCAAGTGTAAAAGGTGGGTTCATTCATGTGCCCTTCCTTCCAGAACAAGTAATTGACAAAAGAGCTACACCAAGTATGAATTTAAATGATATTGTAAAAGCATTAACTCTTGCTATTGAAGCAGTATTAGAAAACAAAGAAGACATAAAAGTGCCAGAAGGTAAAACTCATTAAAAACAGTGGGGGGGACAGTGGGGGGGACAGTGGGGGGGACAGTAAAAACTGTCCCCACTGTCTCCTACTATATAGTCTATAGACTTATTTCAGCATTGAATCAACAAACCATATGTTTTTACTATAATCAATTACATAATCTTCGAAGATTGCTACAGTTTCAAAATCTCCTTCTTCGTCTGCAGTATTTCTAATTTCAGTAGCTAAATCTCTCATTAGTTCTAAATCTTCTTTAAGGATTTCTAGTGCTTCTTTTTCATCATATTGTTTTGTAGGGGTTTCTTTAATAGTAGCTATATCCAGATATTCTGCTATAGTTGATAGGGGCATTTCTCTTTTAGCTTTTAATAGTTCAGCCACCTCATCAAATTGTTCTCCTACATTATCGTAAATTTCTTCTAAAAATTCATGGATTTGTAAAAAGTTTATTCCCACCACGTTCCAATGTAGATTGTGTAGTTTTACATTCCATATGTTAAGATTAGCAATATACTTTTGTAAAAGATCCAAATGTTTCATAAAAATCCCTCCTTATAACTTTGCAATGGCTTCTTTATTGATCTATTTATATTATATGATATAATTTAAGAAACAAAAAGGAACAAATTTGTTAGTAAAGGAGGATGGAATGAGTATGAAAATAACTAATGGTTTCCAAATAGTACAGGATTTAATTAAATTGAGATGGGTACCTGAAATATTGACATCTATAGAAGCGGGAAATAACCGATATAGTGAATTGTTGGAAAGTATAGAATATATAAGCCATACGGAACTAAATAGGAAATTGTCAATACTTTTAGAGAGGGAAGTTATAGATAAAACTGTAGATGGACGAAATACGTATTATACCTTATTACCCTTTGGCAAGGATTTGGTCCATATCTTTCATCATTTGGAGGAATTAGAAGAACGATATTTTCAAAAAGCTCAATAGGCGTATAAGAGGGACTAATCTTTTTGTATTATAGGATGCTAGTGGTGGGACAGGGAGAAATGTCCCACCATTGTCCTAAGTTTTACTTACGAAGGATCTCTCTTGTTCCAAATCTGTTGTTCCAATCTTGAACAAACTGATCTACGCTTAGATCCGTTGATGGGCAGTAGATTAGTTTTTCCAATAGTTCAAATGGGATAGTAACATTTTCAGCTCCAACTAATAGGGTTTCTTGGATTTGTTGGACGTTTTTGAAACTAGCTGCAAGTATTTGGGTGTTCATCTGGTGTTCTTCAAATAGTATCTTGATCTTTTCTACTACTGCTATTCCATCTCCTTGTAAATTGTCGATTCTATTGACATAAGGAGCCACAAAGCTAGCTCCAGCTTCTGCTGCTACTAAAGCCTGTAGGGGGGGAGTGAATATAGCTGTTCCAGTGGTTTTGATATTCTTCTCCTTTAGCATCTTTATTGCTTTGATTCCTTCCTTAGTGATTGGCACTTTTATATAGGTATTTTCACCTAATAGTTCCCTTAAATATATACCTTCTTCTACCATGGTTTCGGCGTCTTCGGCTAATATTTGAACATGAAGGGATTTATCTTTTCCAATTAGATTTCTAATATATTTAAAGGTTTCAATATAGTCTCCATCTTCCTTTGTTATAATGCTTGGATTAGTAGTAACGCCAGCTATTGGATAGTATTCCAACGCTTCTTCGATATCTTTTAAATTGGCTGTATCTAAAATCAACATAATATATTCCTCCTTGTATTATCCACCTATGATGACTTTCAAATCATATTTTTCCATGTATTCTTTAATTTCCTGTATTTTTCATCATTTGGTGGTTTTAAATCTATTAATTTATATTCTAAACCTAAGGCTTCATATTTGCTACTGCCATATTGATGAAAAGGTAACATATGGACTTCTTTTAGATTGTTTTTACTACAAAACTTATGATATCATCAATATTTTGTTTGTCCATAGTAAAGCCAGGTATTAGAGGTATCCTTGGGATTATTTTTTTTATCTTTTTTTTACTAGATATTGAAAGTTTTCTTTGACTATATCCATGTCTACATTCAATATGGTTTTTGCTTTTTCTCTGTCCATTATTTTCAAATCAAATAGTATTAGATCCAAATAGTTAGATGCTTCATCCAGAGTATCCAAAGAACCAAAGCCACTGGTTTCCATAGCTGTGTGTATGTTTTCATCTTTTATAGCTTTAAGAAGCTCTACTAGAAATCTGCCTTGACTTAGAGGTTCGCCACCAGATATGGTAACACCGCCACCAGTGGTTTCATAGAATACCTTGTCTTTTTTTTACTTCTTCTACTATTTCCTCTATGCTCATTTTATCCCCCCCTATATAGGATTTAGCATTAGTAGGGCAAAGGTTTGGGGGCTATGCCACAACTAAATATATCCTTAGAATTACAGTTTATGCAGAGTTTTTGTCGTCTAAAGACTTCCCTTTCAAAGCTTTGAGATTCTGGATTAGAACACCAGGGGGCATCTAAGGGGGGGACAGCCCTTTAGAAATACAATAGTCCGTATACCTTCTCCATCGTTTAATGAATATCTCTGTATATTGAATACTAGGTTTTCTCCCATATTATCACCTACAATACATGTTCAGTTCGGTTGATGATGTCATTTTGAATGTATTCATTTAAATCTACGAATATAGCACTGTATCCAGCTACTCTAATTACCAGATCCTTGAAGTCTTCAGGATTCTTTTGGGCTTGTCGCAATAGATCGGCGGACACGATGTTAAACTGAACATGCTGGACCTTTAATTTTACAAAGGCCTTTATATATCCAATGAACTTTCTCAAGCCTTCGTGGGTTTCTAAAGATGAAGGGTTAAACTTTACATTTAACAAGCTTCCGTTGGTAGTCAATATATTGTCTAGCTTGCTTACGGTTTTTAGCACAGCGGTAGGGCCTTCTTGGTCCCTGCCTACCATAGGGGGGGATAGTCCACCGTCAGCTAGTTGTTCCTTTGCAAGCCTCCCATCAGGAGTAGCACCTACCTGTTCTCCTAAGGGAATATGAGCAGAAACCGTATAGGAACCTGGTTGGAAGAAACCTTCTCTGATGTTTTTATATTTTTCTACTTCTTTGCAGTAGTAGCTTAAGATTTCCTTACCTAATAGATCCACATCATCTACATCGTTACCGTATTTAGGATATTTATTTATAAAGGCCTGTCTCAGGAACTCGTTGTTTTCATAGTTGTTATTTAATATATCCACTAATTCTTCTATAGTGAGCTTTTCTTCTTCAAACACTGCTTTTTTTCAATACATATAGGGAATCGCTAAGGTTAGCGATGCCAATCCCTTGAACTCCAGAGAAATTATATTTTGCTCCTCCATTGGAGACGTCTATTCCCTTTTCTAAGCATCCATCAATAAAGGTAGATAATAATGAGGTAGGGGGGGCAAAGTCCCCATGGGCTTTGTCTACTATATTGGAGCCTTCTACCATCTTCACTATATATTTGGATATATTGCCTTTAAGGATTTTCAAAAATTCATCGAAACTTTTTACATCTTGACAGTCTCGTTTTAAAGTTAGCTCAAATACCCTCAATAGATTGAATAGGGCAATATCATGTAGTCCATAGGTCTTACCTGGGATAGACAACTCTACACATCCTACTACAGCATAATCCCTAGCATCCTCTAGGGATATACCCCCTATTTAAAAATCCAGGGATTATTATCTCGTCGTTAAATAGTTGAGGCATACCTGTGCCTAGTTTGATGGTTTCAGCTACTTTCTGTAAAAATTCCTCGTCGGAGTTTTTATGAACCCTTGCACCTAGATTAGGCTGAGGAAGCTTAATATCCTTATAGGTGTCTAATATTAATAGGGATAGTTCATTGGTAGCATCTTTCCCATACTTATCTACCCCCCCACCTAATATGATGGTATATCCTGTAGGAAACCCTGCAAAGTATTTGGCACTGTCTACACTTCGTAAGAGGACTACTTCATTCATCTTAATCCATAGACATTTTAATATTTCTTCTATAAAGCTTAACTCCATTCCTTCTTCTAAGGATTTTTTTAAATATTGGATACATATATTGGTCAAAGCGTCCTGAAGATATGGAGCTGGCATTGGACTCATACTGTAAACATATATTGACTAGCCAAAAAAAAGCTGAACTGCTTCGTGGAAATTCCTTGGAGCTTTTTCGGCTATATTTCCACATACTTTAGCTATTAGTTCAAGTTCCTCTTTTCTGGTACTATCTATCTCCTGTTGTGCCATCTCTAAGGCTAGTTTTTCATACCTTTTAATATAGTTTTGGGTGGCCTTTAGGGTTATTAGATTGGCTTGTAGAAATAGATTGTTTGGGTTCTTTTTCAATTTCTCTTGGACTAAGTCCACTTTAGCTTGTAGACCATCCTCTATTAGGGCCCCCCCAAAGTCTGGGATTATATGACCTTGCCCTTTGTCTGTTTGATTTAACTTTATGATTCCTAACTCCATCCCTTCCTTTACATCTTCAGGTATCTTTTTATCTATATAATCCTTTAGGGAATTGCCCTTCCAATAGGGATATAGTTTGTTCCTATAGATGGCCTTATCCTCTTTGGATATATAAAAGGGGGGGTCCTGAGGTCTATTGTGAATAGTATCTATTTCCTCTAAAAACCAATAGGGAGACATTTCTGGGGGGGACAATATGCCAGAACGAGGTTTAACTACCCTACTGCCAACGATTAGTTCATCATCATCTATATGGATTTCAATATTGTTTAATATATTTTCCGTTGCTCGAGCTCTTTTGATTATCACCGGTTCTTCTCTATATTTTTCATAGGCTTCCGTATATAAAAGGGCTCTTTCCAAGGAGATTTCCCGCTTGTTTTTAAATAGTTTACTTTTTAAGGTATCTATTCTATTCATATTAGCACTCCTTTTCTTGTTTCATCCTGTTTAATCTTATTATATATCACTTTATTCAGAATTACAATTTATATATTACTCTGGTATTATATTAGGGAAGGGATTTGACAATGGAAGGCGCTTTTTTTGTCATTTTGAAACGTGGGCTAAGGATCCCGATCCTATAGGGCATTTGATAGGACAGGGTCATTGGCTAGGCTTGGACAGAGTAGACGTGCAAAAAGATCCGTCCCTGGTGCATGTGCTGGTTCCACATTGCAATATGTAGAGTTTTTATGTATAATAATAAATAGGATTAAATAATAACAAAAGGGATAGAGGGATGATATGTTTGCTGAAGAACGGTTGGAAAAAAATAATAGATATTCTATATAGGGATGGAAAGGTTGTAGTTAAGGATTTGAGTAAACAGTTTGGCATATCTCAAGATGCTATAAGGAAGGATTTGAAAGTATTAGAGAAAAAAAGGGTTTATTGAAAGGACCTATGGTGGAGCTATTTTGAAAAATCAAATACCTAGGCTTACAAGGGTGGAGGAAAGACTGAAGGAGGATGTAGAGGAGAAGAGGATTATAGCTGAAAAAAAATACTTGGTTTACTTAAGGATGGAGATACTATTTTTTTAGATATATCATCTATCAATATACTTTTGGCAGAAATGCTAAGTCAGTCTAGATTGAATATAACTGTAATATCCAACTGTATAAATGTAATATATATACTTTCCAAAGCACAAAATAGAAATATAACTTTGATAGTGCCAGAAGGAATATATGATAGAGATGCTGGTGGATTTACAGGTTCTTCTACCATAGAGTCCATTAAGAAGTTTAGGGCTCAGAAGGTTTTTATTGGAAGCTGTGGCGTGGATATTAAGGATAGGAAGATTAGCACTTTCAATATGGAAGATGGAAATACTAAAAAGGCAATAATGGATATAGGAAAGGAAGTATTTTTGGTAATGGAGAACAAGAAGTTTTTTTTATGATGGGATCTTTAGGTTTGCAGATATTGAAGATATAGATACTATAATTACTGAAAAAAAACCTAATGATGAGATACTTCAAATACTTAAGAAACAAGGCATACAAATAATATAAATTTAGGAGGGCAATTATGTATCCACTAAAATTTGAAAATATATATTTTGAGAAAGTATGGGGGGGGAGTCAGGCTCTATCTACTATTAGAGACAATATTCCTCAAGGGGGGGAAATAGGTGAGAGCTGGGATGTAGCTTGTCATGAAAAGGCAGTGAGTATTGTGGCAAATGGGAAATACAAGGGCAAGAGACTGGATGAGTTAATTGAACAAAAACAGGAACTACTTCTAGGTAATAAATTGGTTGGGAGGAAATTCCCATTGTTGATTAAGCTTTTAAGTCCAGGGGGGGACAGGTTATCAGTTCAGGTTCATCCTGATGATGAATATGCAAAAAAAATATGAAAATGGGGGGAATTAGGAAAAACAGAAGCTTGGTATATAGTAGAAGCAAAAGAAGATGCATACATAATATTAGGAACCAATGGGTGTAGCAAAGAGGAGTTTAAAAAAAAGCCATAAAGGATGGAACTGTAGAAAAATATATGAATAAAATAAATGTGAAAAAAAGGGGGGGATGTATTTTATTTAAAAAGTGGGCTTATTCATACTATGGGACCAGGAATGATTGTAGCTGAAATTCAGCAAAATAGTGATACTACTTATAGAGTGTATGATTATGGTAGAGGCAGAAACTCATATAGAAAAAGCATTAGATGTTATTAGATTTGATTATGAGGGTAAGAGAAGGGAAGGTTTATTGGTAGAAAAAGATGGCTATAATAAGATTTATTATTGTTTAAGTGAACATTTTTCTTTAGAAGTTTATGATATATTTAAAAATGTTATGGGAAAAAGTGATAAAGATAGGTTTTATATATTTACAGCAGTAGAAGGAGAAGGGATAATTTATTATGATGAAGGAGAAGTTGATTTTAAGAAAGGAGATAGTATCTTTATACCAGCTGCTTTAGGGGGGGAATATAGTATTCAAGGAGATTGTAGATTGATAAAGAGCTATGTACCGAATGTAGATGCTGTTGAAGAGGAAATTTTAAGTATTATTAAATAAGAGGTGATTCTATGGCTAATATGTATACTTATATAAAAGAGCAGGGAGATGTGTTGAGGGATATTGTAGAAAAGAGAAAAGATATTTTAGAGCCAGTGGTAGATCTATTTAAAGAAAATCATATAGATGGGATAGTAGCTATTGGTTCAGGTTCATCTTACAATTCTATAACATCTTCTAGATATTTTTGCAAAAATTTAGGGATTGAAGTGAAGACTTATTTTCCTTATTCCTTCAATCACTATGAGCAGCTGTTTAGTAAGGATTCTTTGGTCATTGGAATTTCCCAGACAGGTTCTAGTGCTGGAACTGTAGATGCTCTAAAAGAGCAAAGGATGAAGGAGCTCATACATTAGCTTTAACTGCTATAAGGATGCACCTTTGACGGAAATTGCAGATAGAACTTTGATAATAGCTTGCGGTGATGAGAATTCGGATTTCAAGACTAAGGGATATACTTCTACTGTATTAACTTTTTTTTATTGATGGCTTTAGAGGTAGGATTGGCAGAAGAAAAGTTAGACAAGGAACAGTATGATGAGTATATTCAGGAACTTGTAAATATTGCCGATGCCTATGACGGATTAATAGACAAGGCTGAAGATTGGTACAATGCTAATAGGGATGAGCTTTTAGCTATAGATAAGGCTACAGTAATTGGAGTAGGACCAAATTATGGTACAGCTTTGGAGGCTAGCATAAAGATGATTGAAACTAATTATTTTATGTCATCGGCTTATGAATTAGAAGAATATCTACATGGACCAAATATGGCTTTAGAAGAAGGTAGCTATATTTTCTACATATTAGGAAAAGGCCAGTATAGTAGTAGAATGGAAAAACTATACGAATATACCAAGAAATTCACCGATTATGCTTATATCATTAGAAATGGGGGGGAAGATATAGGGGGGGAGAAGAGGGTCTTTAGTTTTGATTTTACTCAATATGAAGATTTTTCTCCTTTGCAATATGTAGTCCCATTTCAAATATTATGTTATAATAGAGCAGTAGATTTAAATCATGATTTATCTCAAATGAGATATCCAGATTTTCAATCTTGTATGAATGTTAGAAAATAAATTTAACCCCCCCTTTCAGTTTGGAAGGGGTTTTCTTATTTAAAAATTGCCACATTATTGTGGCAATAAGTATATAAAAACTATATAAGGATATATGGTAAGATTTAATTAGCAATGGAGGTGTGATATATGGATTTGATTAATGAAAATTTAATTATTCCAGAATCAGAATTAACAGATAAAGAAGAGATAATAAAAATGATGGCAAATATAATGAAGGAAAATGATAGACTTACAGATCTGGATGTATATGTAAGAAAGGTCCTAGAAAGGGAAAATATGGGAGCAACAGCAGTAGGTTATGGTGTAGGTATACCTCATGGAAAGACTGATGCTGTAAAGAAACCAACTTTAGCTTTTACTAAGACTAAGGAGTTGGTGAAATGGGGGGGAGATGAAGAAGAGGATTGGGTAAATCTTATATTTATGATTGCAGTACCAGAGTCCGCCGCCTCTGATGAACATTTGAAAATTTTAGCTACTCTGTCGAGGAAATTGATGAATGATGATTTTAGAAATAGTTTACTAAGTACAGACGATAGAGTAGAGTTAAATAATATATTACAAGGTGTTTTTGCTTAGAATTTATACTTTATTCATAATTCATAAAATACTAATATTATAAGGAGGGATTATTGTGAGTAAAGGGAAAGAAGGTTTTAAAAATGTCAGATCTCATCTTATGACAGGGGTTTCTTATATGATACCTGTGGTGGTCATAGGAGGAGTACTAATTGCTTTATCAATTGCTTTGAGTGGTGTAGAAGCGGGGGGGACAGGAGCGAATATAACTAATCCTATTTTACAGAAGATGAATGAGATAGGTGGAGCAGCATTTGGAATTATGGTACCAGTTTTAGCTGGATTTATAGCTTTTAGTATTGCAGATCGTCCAGGAATTGCACCTGGTATGGTTGGAGGTGTAATAGCAGATTCAATAGGAGCAGGGTTCTTAGGTGGTATAGTTGCAGGTTTATTAGCAGGGTATATAGCTGGATGGGTAAAATCCTGGAAAGTTCCATCTAGCTTGAGAACTGTTATGCCAATACTGATTATACCAGTAATTACTTCATTAGTCGTTGGAGCAGTTATGTTTATCATAGGAGCACCTATAGAATCATTGATGACTGCTATGACCAATGGATTGAAGAATATGGGAACAGGAAATGCTGTACTATTAGCAATAGTCATGGGTGCTATGATTGCCTTTGACATGGGGGGGACCAGTAAATAAAGTTGCATTTATGTTTGCTGTGGCTTTGATAGGAGAAGGAATAGCAACAGTAATGGGGGGGCCAGTAGCAGTAGCTATTTGTATTCCACCATTAGGTATGGGATTAGCATCTATAATGCAACCAAAAAAAATATACAAAGACAGAAAGAGAAGCAGGGAAAAGTGCTATAGTTATGGGTCTTATTGGTATAACTGAAGGAGCTATACCTTTTGCAGCAGGAGACCCAATTAGGGTTATACCATCTATTATGGTAGGTTCAGCAGTGGGAGCAGCCATTGCAGCTATAGGTAAGGTAGCAGATTATGCTCCTCATGGTGGCCCAATAGTATTGCCTGTTGTGGAAAACAAACTAATGTTTATAATATCTATACTTATAGGAACATTTGTAACAGCATTTATGGTAAATGCACTTAAAAAAAAGAAGTTCCCGAAGAAGTTGAAGATGAGTTAGATAACGATGATGATATTGTTATAGAAATAGAATAAATATAGTATATAATAATAGTATAAGAAAGAAAATAATCAAACCGCTATTTAAGTAGCGGGTTTGATTATTTAAATGGGAGGTTTTGAATATGAAAATTTTAGGTGTAACATCATGTCCAACAGGAATTGCCCATACTTATATGGCAGCAGAAGCCTTGGAGAAGGAAGCAAAAGCTAGAGGCTATGAAGTTAAGGTGGAAACCCAAGGTTCCATAGGCATAGAAAATGAAATAACGGAAGAGGACCTAGAAGGAGCTACAGTTGTAATAATTACGAAAGAAACTGCTATAAAAGGTCAAGATAGATTTAAAGGCATTCCAATAGTTAAGGTATCTATTGGAGATTTAATTAAAAAAAACGGGAAAAATTTTAGATGCAGTAGAAGCAAAATTAAAGTAAACCTAGGTTGGGGGGGAAAACTATGGATATTAGGTTAAAGAAGTTGTTGGAAATTTTATTGAATTCAAGGGATTACAAGACAGTAGATCAATTAGCTGAAATTTTAAATGTATCTAATAGGACTATTAGAAATGACCTAGATAAACTAGAAAAAAATAGTAGAATTAGAAGGTCTATATCTTGTTAGAAAACCTGGGGGGGTAGGGATAAGACTAGAAGGTTCAGAAGAAAATATTCAGATAATTTCTAGGAAAATAAATATGAATTTAGGATCAAATTATAAAAGGCCTTTTTCTCCAGAACAGAGAAGGGCCTTTATTATAAAGGAATTGTTTTTTTTCAAAAAAAACAGGTTTCAGCAAATAGTCTATCAGAAAAGTTGTTTGTATCTAATAATACCATATATAATGATTTAGATAAAATAGAAGAAGGACTAAAGAAACATAATCTATCCTTATTAAGAGAGAGAAATTCTATAAAGATTGTAGGGAAAGAGGAAAATTATAGAAAAGCCCTATCCTACTATGTATCAGAGTTAAATGATTTTAGCTTTTATGAAGGTATGGAAGAATTATATGAAGATTATAAAGGACGAATTGACTCCAATACATTGTTTCAATTAAAGCAGATAGTGGATTTAGATTATAGTTTTTTTTGGAGGAAAGTTTAGAAGCTTTAGAGAAGGAGTTGGATTTCAAATTTTCAGAAGGGGGGGCTTTTATAAATTTGGCAATACATATAGCTATTACTGTAAGAAGGATTGAAGAAGGTAAGGATATATTTATGCCTGAGAATATATTTAAAACTATAGTGGATACCAATGAGTTTAAATCTGCTAAGAATATGACTAGAAAATTGGAAGAAGAGTTTCATTTAAAGATCCCAGAATCGGAAATAGGCTATATAACATTGCATATATTGGGAAGTAAAATGTATAGAGATGATTTTTCTAATTTTCAATTGCCTTTTGAGGAGTTAGAGGATTTAGGACTACCCTTAGTAATGGCAGAGGAAATAGCTCAGATAGCAAGTAAAGCCCTTAATATGGATTTAACTGCAGATGAACGCTTTTTAAGTGGATTGGCTTTACATCTTAGACCTACTATAAATAGAGTTAAATATGGATTAACTTTAAAAAAACCCTATACTAGACGATATAAAGAAGAACTATCCTGAAATATATGGGGGGTATCTTGGATGACCAGTGTAGTGTTTGAGAAGTACTTGGGTGTGAGCATTCCAGAATCGGAAATAGGATATATTGCTATGCATATAGGGGGGGCAGCAGTAGAGAGAAATAGGGAGAAGATAAAGACTCTGGTAATCTGCCATACAGGAATAGGAACTTCTCAACTTCTATCAGCAAGATTAAAGAAAAGTTTTTCAGAATTAGACTTGGTAGGTATTCGTTCTTCTACGGTTATAGAAGATGAAGATTTATCTGATATAGATTTGATCATCTCCACAGTACCTATAAGAACGGAAAAGTCAAATATATTAGTAAATCCCATTTTAGGTTCTAAGGATATTAAAGTAATAGAGAAATTCATCGAAGAATATTATGACAAAGACCATGGAGAAAAACCTTTGGACAAGGAAGTATTCTTTAATGTTTCTGGATTTGATAAAAAGGAAAATATATTAAGGGATATGTGTGCTAAACTAGAGGAGAGGGGCTATGTAACGGAAAACTTTGTAGAGACGGTAATAGAAAGGGAGAGGATTATTTCAACAGAAATAGGAAAAGGTTTAGCAATACCCCCCCATGGCCTTCCTAAAGAAGTGAAAAAAATCCTGCATTGGATTGACGGTTTTAGACAAACATATGAGATGGACTGAAGAAGACGTTAAATATATATTTATGATTTGCTTAAAAGAAGAAGAGGTAAACAGAGGACAAAAAAAATATTTAAAAACTTAAGCGAATTAATAGAAGAAGATGAGTTTTTATTAAAGCTAGATCAAAGTCAAAAAAAGCGCCAAACAAGCATTGAAACTTTTAGAAAGATAAACAAATATTTGTCTAGGGTACTAACTTATAAACTTATTTGTGGGACAGGGAAAGGTTTTCCTGTCCCACAAATAAATTCTATAAATAGTTTAGTTTATGGTATGATTAAACGAGACTATTATTTAGTTAGTAGATGCAGCTAATGTACTTTTAGAAAAAGGAGTAAAAGCATTGGATGATTTAATAGAGAAAATATTAGAGACGAATTATGTGAAATAGGTTATAATATAGGAGAAATTAAAAAAAATTCCCCCCCTCATAGATAGTATTTTTAAGGAGATGATTTTATGATTTTAGTAAAAGAATTTGAGTTTGATGCAGCTCATAATCTTGTTAATTATCATGGAAAATGTGAAAAATTACATGGTCATACTTACAAGCTGGTGATAAAATTAGAAGGAGAACCAGATCATGAAGGTATGGTATATGATTTTGTAGAGCTTAAAAAAATTAGTAAATGAAAAAAATAATAAATATATTTGACCACTCTTATTTAAATAATATTATTCCCCCCCAACCTACAGCTGAAAATATAGCTATATATACTTGGAATAAGCTTAAAGAACATATAGATAGGAATAATTGTAGACTTTATGAAGTTCAAGTATGGGAAACAAAAACTAGTGGTATTGTATATAGAGGTGAGTAAAATGATAGATATACAAAAGGAAATAGATACAAGGGATATTGCACTTAAAAATGTAGGTATTAAAGATTTTAAATGGCCTATATTGGTTTTAGATAGAGAAAATAAAAATCAAAGAACCATTGCTAATATAGATGCATCTGTAGGGCTTTGTCATAATATAAAAGGAACTCATATGAGTAGATTTGTGGAAATTATCAAAGAGATAAAAGAAGTTTCACCCAAAAATATTGAAGAAATTTTAGATAATATGATGGTAAAGTTAGATTCTAAATCAGCTTATATGAAAATAGAATTCGATTATTTTATTAAAAAAAGTATCCCCCCCTATTACTGAAATAGAAGCTTTATCAGATATAAAATGTCGTTATGAAGCATCAAAACAAGAAGGATTTAAGCTTTTGATGGGAGTTACTATACCTGTAATTACCCTATGCCCTTGTTCTAAAGCTATAAGTGAATTTGGTGCTCATAATCAAAGAGCAATTGTAGATATCCTAGTAGATATGAATAGTCTAGTTTGGATTGAAGAAATGGTTGAAATAGCTGAAGAAAGTGCTAGTTCGCCTGTTTATCCTCTTCTTAAAAGGAAAGATGAAAAACATGTTACAGAACAATCCTATTTAAAACCAAGATTTGTTGAAGATGTGGTAAGAGAAGTAGCCTTAAGACTTGAGAGAAATAAAAGGATCGATTGGTATAGTGTAAAGGTGGAGAGTATAGAAAGTATCCATAATCATACTGCTTTTGCTTATACAGAGAAGGGCTATATATTGTAGTATACAGGAGGAATTTAAATGAGATATATTAAATTAAAAGATGGAAGTATATATAAATTTGAAAACATGAAAATAATGGGTATATTGAATGTAACTGACAATTCTTTTTATCCTGAATCAAGGGTAGGTAGTGTGGAAAATGCAGTAAATAGGGCTATGAAAATGATAGAAGATGGTGCAGATATATTAGATATAGGCGGAGAGTCTACTAGACCTGGTTCTGATCCTGTAACAGTTGATGAAGAAATAGATAGAGTGATTCCTGTTATTAAGGGAATTAGAGAAAGAAACAAAGATATACTGATTTCTGTAGACACTTATAGAAGTAAAACTGCAGAAGAAGCTATAAAAGCTGGAGGAGATATAATAAATGATATATCGGCTATGACTTTTGATGAAAATATGGCAAATGTAGTTAAAAAAATATAATGTACCAGTTATACTTATGCATATAAAGGGAACCCCCCCTAAAAATATGCAAAAAAAATCCTCATTATGATGATGTTGTAAAGGAAGTACAGGATTATTTTAAAGAAAGGATACAATATGCTAAATATAAGGGAATTAAAGAAGAGAAAATAATACTTGATCCAGGAATAGGATTTGGGAAAAATTTTCAACATAATATGGAACTTATAAGGAATATAGATAGTTTTTTTTATATTCAACTTACCAATACTTCTTGCAGTATCAAGAAAAACTTCTATAGGCGAAGCTTTAGGGGGGGGACTTCCAGTTGATGAACGTTTGGAAGGAACTATGGCTATTTCTTGTTATGCAGCCATGAAAAACGTAGATATTGTAAGGGTTCATGATGTATTAGAAAACAAAAGAGCTGTAGATATGATAGAGGTATTAAAATGAATATAGTATATATTAGTTTTGGAAGTAATATTGGTGACAGGGAAAAAGCCATAGAAGATGCATTAAATTTGGTAAATCAAAACGGAATGAGGATAACCAATAGATCTAGCATAATAGAAACAGAACCCTATGGATATACAGAACAACCTACTTTTTTTAAATGGAGTAATAGAGGTGGAAACAGAATTAAGCTGTAGAGAAGTATTAGAAAGACTTCTTCAAATAGAAAAAGAAGTAGGACGAGTTAGAAAATTTAAATGGGGGGACCAAGACTTATAGATTTGGATATTTTGTTTTTTTTAATGATGAAATATATGATGAGGAGGATTTAAAAGTTCCTCATCCAGATATGCAAAATAGATATTTTGTTCTTAAACCCTTATGTGAAATATGCCCAGATTTTGTTCATCCTATTTTAAAAAAAGAAAGTTAGTGAACTTTTAGAGAATTTATAAAATCCTATCTAATGCATTAGGTAGGATTTTATATTTTTTTGTCTTCAATTTGTAGAAGAAAATATATAGAATTTATTATCTTAAGTGTGGATTTGTTTTAAATTTCTAGAAAAAGCTGTAAAAGCAGCCATAAACCAAAAAAACTATAACAAATCTCGCCTTGACATTTTTTTTATATTTAATATGATATTTTAATGGTTAGCCAAACTTCAAAGTGCTA